>ERZ891134.902-NODE-902-length-22262-cov-7.607826_pt1 | contig 22262 bp, 20 predicted proteins | sample MGYA00520888_ERZ891134 | MGnify/ENA primary metagenome ERZ891134 (study PRJEB32303, sample SAMEA104408692) | aquatic metagenome | biome: Brackish water; feature: Coastal; material: water | place: Baltic Sea | collected 2014-10-23 | depth 10 m ... | reverse complement strand
TGCAGCAAGGCCCAAGCTTTTAAGGCTGACGGTCTTCCCCCCAGTGTTGGGACCCGTAATCGCAACAACCCTCAACTGCGCCGATACATCGACACTGATGGGAACCACCGGCGGGCCACCCGATCGTTTGTGCTGCCAAATCAGCAGTGGATGCCGAAGATCCTTCAACAGGAATGGCGCATCAGGCTCCTCCTCCATGGTCGGGGGAGTTCCTCCGAGCCATCGGCCATAACGCCCACGGGCCAAGGCCAAATCCAGGGTTAATAGGATCTCCACGAGCGAGTCCAGCACTGGCTCGTCCTGGCCAACCAAGGCACTCAACTCAGCGAGAACCCGCTGCTCTTCTTTTCGAATTCGAGCGTCTAAATCGACGAGCTTGTTGCCCATCGTGAGTACTGAGCGGGGCTCGATAAAAACGGTGTTCCCAGATGCCGAACTGTCGTGAACTTGACCCGATATCTGGCCCACCGCACCTGCTTTAACAGCGAGGACAGGGCGACCATGACGCTGGGCAATGACTGAGTCTTGGAGAAAGGAGGCGTAACGACGCGTGAGTTCTTGGAGTTTGTCGCGTCGTTCCTGGCGCAAGCCATGCCATTGCTGTCGAAGGCCCGTTAACGGGGGGCTAGCTCGATCCGCGACACGACCACCTTCTTCCAGGGAGAACTTCAAGCGTTGCTCAAGATCAGGCAGGGTAACCATCGTTTCGATGAGAGCTGTACAGACGGGACGCAGCTCATGGTCATCGATTTGACGACGCAACTTTCTTGCGGCAGCGAGGGTTCCAGCAACGGCCAGCAACTCCTCTCCTGAGGCCACACCACCCTTGAGACATCGCAACAGAACTGGCCGAAGATCTTTCACACCCCGGAAACTCAAGCCGCCCTCTGTGAGATCGTCCAAAACCACCATCTCGACGGTTTCGGCCTGACGTTTCAGCGTCTCCGCAAGAGAAGGAGGCAACCGAGTTGCCCGAGCCGACTCAAGACCCATGCGTGTGCTGGCAAACGTTGCCAGGTGCTCACACACCTCAGGCCACTCCAACAGCTCGAGCGTTTCGCTTAGAGCTTGATGGTCGTTGGGGGGACTCACGGTCTCAATCGCAGTTGGAAGGGATACCACCAGGGGGTTCATACAGCATTTCGAGCCAATTACCTTCGGGATCTTTCAGATAAAAAGAGGCGGTACCGTCGCGATGGTCATGCACCGCACCAACGTGGGTTCCTTGCGCCTTGAGCCGGTGGTGAATGGCATCCACTTCAGCCCGATCGCGAAAATGAAACGCGAAATGGGGACCTGCCGCCTTGTAACCCGGCCCTAGCAACGCCAACCCGTCACGACTGTCGCCTGCCTCGAGGTAGCACCAATCCTCGGCCTGCCAAACCAGACGCATGCCCAGCCCCGTGTAAAAGGACACAGCACGTTCCACATCATCAACACGGATGGCGACGTGGCCGAGCCGATCAACCGTTGACATTCGAAGAAGCGATTGAAGATCACCATTGTGGAGCAGATCAACACAAAGCAGCGAGCATTCGAGCTAATCAAAGACTCCAGCAATGGCCTTCAAGTCTTAAAAATTGTAATTGGCAACTTAAGCAGACAATCTCTTAACCCAAAAAGCTCCACAAAATCGCTTCTTACCCTTAGCAGTCACCCCCACCTCAATAAAAACAACTGAACGAATTAATCAGCTCGAGCATTAATAAAAATAGAACTTCAATTTAGAAAGAAAAAGCGTTATCTCTACAAGACAAGCAGCCCATGCATGAGATCAACCTTCTCGAAGCCAGCCAGCAGCGTCGCAGGCGTGATAAGTGAGGATCAAATCGGCACCGGCCCTTTTAAAGCTCAGCAAGGTTTCTAATACAACCGCTTTTTCATCAATCCAACCTCGCTCTGCGGCAGCCTTAACCATCGAATATTCGCCGCTTACATTGTATGCAGCAATCGGCAATTCCGATTCCTCACGCAGACGGTGAATAATATCTAAATAAGCCAAACCTGGCTTCACCATCATAATATCGGCGCCTTCTTGCTCATCTAGCTGGGCCTCAGTAATCGCCTCCCGAGCGTTGGCTGGATCCATTTGATAAGTATCTTTGTTTTTCGGGATCGGCTTTGAACCGGTTGATCTCGGTGCCGAATCAAGAGCTTCTCGGAACGGACCGTAATAAGCCGAAGAATATTTAGCGGTATAGCTAATGATGCCGACATGTTCAAACCCCTCATCATCAAGAGCTTCACGGATCGCCCCAACCCGGCCATCCATCATGTCGCTCGGACCAATGAGATCTGCACCAGCACGGGCTTGGACCACCGCTTGTTTACAAAGCTGTTCGATCGTCTCGTCATTAAGCACAACCCCATCCTCACTCACAATCCCGTCATGACCATCACAGGAATAGGGGTCCAAAGCAACATCCGTCATGATCGCCATTTGAGGAATAGCCCCTTTAATTTGGCGAATCGCACGGGGAATTAACCCATTTTCGTTGAAACATTCAGCCCCATCTTCAGTTTTAAGTTCCTCAGACACCTTGGGGAACAACACGATGCAGCGAACACCCAGGTCCCATGCTCGTTGGACTTCGCCCATCAATGCAGACAAGCTCCACCGACTGGCTCCAGGCATGGCAGCAATTGGCTCCACCCCATCACCCTCATGCACAAACAAGGGGTAAATAAAGTCCGCAGCTGAGAGACTGTGCTCTCGCACCATGGCGCGCAAGGCCGGCGTACGACGTAAACGACGGGGGCGGTAAGTGAGCTCCATCAGACCGGGGGAGGTATCAGCGATCGTACGGTCCGCTGTTCAAAGAGCGGCACTTCGTAACCAGTCGTGGCGGGGATTCGCAGAACGCTGAACACGGAGTTGTTCAAGCAATTGCTGCTCCTCCGCACTCCACGCGGTGGGCAACTCAAGGGTGAGTGTCAGCAGGAGATCGCCGCGGCCAGCTTTCAAAGGCCAACCCTTGTTCTTAAGTCGGAGACTGCGCCCTGGCGGAGTTCCAGGAGGAATCGAAACCTGAGCTTCGCCGTCGGGAGTCATCACAGTCACCATCCCGCCCAAGGCCAACTCATCGAAACTGACGGGAAGGTCGGCACGAAGCTGATCACCATCAAGTCGCCAGATCGCATGGGGCTTGATCGAAAGATTCAGGTAAAGATCACCACGCCGACCTGTTCCAGGCTGCAAATTCCCCTTCCCCTTAAGACGAAGCCGCGATCCGTTTTTGACCCCAGCCGGTATGCGGACTTGAACCCGCTCGTTGTTCACCGACAACGTGCGCTCTCCGCCCCGATAAGCCTCCGTGAACGAGACCCCAACGGCCGCTTCCGCATCGAGATTCACCGGTGAACGCGATGCCTGGGCTCCCCGCGGGAATCCGCCACCGGGAAAACCACCCCCCTGGAAGCCAGGGGAACCCCCAGGACCGCCAAAGCGTCCGAGCAAATCATTGATGAAATCGTCGAAGTTTCCATATCGTCCGAAATCAACATCCATGCCAGGGGCTCCACCTCCCATCCCCCCTGCCTGGTTCCAGTACTGGCCAAACTGCTCATAACGCTTGCGCTTATCGGCATCAGAGAGCACTTCATAAGCCTCACTGATCTCTTTAAAACGCGCTTCTGCAGATGCATCGCCAGGGTTCACGTCAGGGTGATATTGGCGAGCCAGTTTTCGAAAAGCGCGCTTGATTCCGTCAGCATCCACGGATCGATCCACTCCGAGAACCTGGAAATAATCCTTGTAACCGCTACCAGCCATGGTTCCCGTTCCCGAATTCCACTGTCTCAACGGTGGCTCGTTTCGTGAGGGTTCGGGATGGAGGGAAGCCCGAACGGTGCCATCCGACCTAACTTCCTTTTGTAGCGCTTGGCCTGCATGAAAAGAATCGGTGGAATCGTTTTCATGGGTTGGGCCTTGGGCGCTGCCATCTGGGTTCTGCCTGCCTCAGCAGAGCAGCAATGGAAGGGCACGATCGGTGAACCACTTCGGGCCTCAAGTGATCAGGCGATCGCATTGGCCAATCATCTGAGCTCAATCGGAGCACGCTTTTATGGCTCCTGGAGTTGTCCGGCTTGCTTTCGCCAAATGAATCTGTTTGGCCAACAAGCTGGACAAACCGTTCCCTATGTGGAGTGTCGTCAACCCAAAAAACTTCCCCAACAAGCCGCTGATTGTGAATCCGCAGCCATTCGCGCCTACCCCACCTGGGTGATGCCTGATGGACGTCGACGAGAAGGTCTGCAAACGCTCGACGCACTGAGCAGCTGGAGTGGACTGCCTTAATGGGCTTTATTCACGGCTTCCATCGCCGCAATCTGAAAGGCGACCTCCTCGGTGGACTCACCGCTGCGGTCGTCGCCTTACCTCTCGCACTGGCCTTTGGTAATGCGGCACTGGGTCCAGGCGGAGCCATTTATGGGCTTTACGGGGCGATTATTACTGGATTCTTAGCCGCTCTACTGGGCGGAACTCCCGCCCAGGTGAGTGGTCCGACAGGACCCATGAGCGTCACCGTGGCGGGGGTCGTCTCCAGCCTCGCCGCCGTCGGCGTGAATCAAGACCTCACTGCAGGGGAAATCCTTCCCATGGTGATGGCTGCTGTGGTGATTGGCGGCGTCTGCGAAATGCTGCTCGGTGTGCTGCGCCTGGGCCGCTTCATCACGCTCGTGCCCTACTCGGTGGTGTCGGGGTTCATGTCGGGCATCGGCTTCATCATTCTCGTTTTGCAGCTCGGGCCTTTTGTGGGAATTACCACCCGAGGTGGTGTGGTGGATTCGCTGCAAACACTGGCCAACAGCCCTGGCCTCAATCCCGCAGCGTTAGCGGTGGGTGTGATGACTTTGGCTGTGGTGTTCCTCTCGCCCTTGCGGTTGCGCCAGTGGATTCCCTCACCACTCCTGGCACTGGTGATTGTGACCCCACTGTCGTTGCTGCTCTTCAACGACAACCGTTTAAACGCCCTGGGATTGGAACCACTGGCTCGAATCGGAAGCATCCCAGAGGGGGGACTTCAGCTGGTCATGCCCAACTTCAGTCAGCACCTCCCGGAGCTGGTGAAGGCCGGTGTTGTCCTCGCCCTACTTGGAGCCATCGACTCACTCCTCACCTCGCTCGTCGCCGACAACATCACCCAAACCAGCCACGACTCCAACCGTGAGCTCATTGGTCAAGGAATAGCGAACACCGCTGCGGGCTTCCTCTCTGGCCTGCCAGGGGCTGGCGCCACGATGCGCACGGTAATCAACATCAAGTCCGGCGGCTCCACACCGCTGTCTGGCATGAGCCATTCAGTCGTTCTGCTGATTGTTCTGCTGGGGGCAGGTCCGCTTGCCGCACAAATTCCCACTGCCCTGTTGGCCGGAATTCTGATCAAAGTGGGGCTCGACATCATCGACTGGGGCTTCCTTCTTCGTGCCCACCGTCTGTCCGGAAAGACAGCTGTATTGATGTACGCCGTTCTGTTGATGACGGTGTTTTGGGACTTGATTTGGGGGGTGTTAATTGGGATGTTCATCGCCAACTTGCTCACCGTTGATTCCATCACGCAAACTCAGCTGGAGGGGATGGACGCCGATAATTCGCCCGATGTTGCAGCAGGCCGTCACCATGACCTCAATGCCGAGGAAAAGGGCTTGGTTGTTCGGTGCGGCGATGCTCTGATGCTGTTCCGGCTCCGCGGACCGCTGAGCTTTGGTGCCGCCAAGGGGATTAGTGCCCGGATGGGCCTCATTCAGAACTACAAGGTTTTAATTTTGGACATCACAGAGGTGCCAAGAATTGGAATCACGGCCTCTCTCGCCATTGAACGGATGGTGCAGGAGGCACAAACATCCGGACGAACCATTCTCATCGCTGGAGCTAACTCAAAACTGCAACAGCGCCTGCGCCAATTCGGTGTTCATGGAGAACTGGTGGCCTCTCGGCGCGAGGCACTTCAGATAGCAGCCCAAGACATTTCGGCGTAGCTCAGACAGGAGACACCCCACAGGAGTGCATCCGCACATCGTCCGGACAATCAAGGACACCTTGCAACGCCGCCACTTCGGCCAGGGCCAGGCTTTGCAAGCGTTCCACCAGCACAGCTCGCGAAAAGCGCTCCTCCACCAAAACCCAATACAGCCCGAAATGACGCGCTTCGCTTTCTAAAAGTTCTCCATACAGCGACCGCAATTCAGCATCCGGACTGTGCTCGGCCAAGAGAGCCATCCGTTCATGGCTCCGCGCTTCGATTAAGCCAGCCACAAGAAATGAATCCAGCATCCGCTGGGGCTCCCCCTTGCGGATGTGACGCGCCAGGTTGGCTGCATAACCAGGCGAAGGAAGGGGCTCGAGGTATCGGCCTCGTGATTTGATCAAGGCGAGAACCTGCTCAAAGTGCTCCAGTTCCTCCCGCGCCAAGGGGCTCAGCACCTCCCCCAGACCTGGTTCACAGAGATAACGAAACATCATCTGTACGGCAGACCCTGCTGCTTTCCGCTCGCAATGGGCATGGTCAATCAACACCTCCATTGGCCGCGCGTTGGCTTGTTCAACCCAACTCCAACTGGTGGGTGCCGCGAGCCAACGAATCGAAGCGATGGCCTTCTCCGGAGTGGCCTTCTCCGGAGTGGACTTCTGCGGGAACGAAACGGTCATCCGCCTTGTCTCAAGTGGTGGACGAGTCCACTCAGAGCCAACGAATAACTCTTGGGGCCGAATCCACTCACTACACCAACGGCACGATCAGCCAGGTACGAATGATGGCGAAAGGGTTCCCGAGAGTGGGTGTTACTGAGGTGTAACTCCACATAGGGAATGGCCACACCCGTTAGAGCATCACGAATCCCAATCGATGAGTGGGTGTAGGCACCTGCATTAATCAAAATCCCCTGGCTCTCACCCATGGCTTGATGGATGCGCTCAATCAGAGCCCCTTCAAAATTGCTCTGAAAGCACACCAGCTCAACACCATCCGCGTTGGCTTCTCGAGTGAGCTCCGTCTCAATCATGGCCAAGGTGTCGCGGCCATAAATTCCAGGCTCCCGCTGCCCCAGCAGGTTGAGGTTTGGACCATTAATGAGCAGAACGTTCATGGCCAAAAGGCCGTTTCAGCTGGATTAATCGTATCGATAAGCCAAGGAATGACGCATCGGCTGGTAAATTCTCCAGGTGTGGTTCGGGTCGGTGCCCGAGTGGTTAATGGGGGTGGACTGTAAATCCACTGGCTCTGCCTACGTTGGTTCAAATCCAACCCGGCCCATCCACCACACGCCCTTGTAGCTCAGCGGTAGAGCACTCCCTTGGTAAGGGAGAGGTCTCGAGTTCAAGTCTCGACAAGGGCTTACATCTCACCCCTTGGCACCAGGGGTGAAACAGATAACGGCACTCTGGGGACGCAAGGTCCCATCAACGAAACCGCCACAGATCACATCATTGGCTGTATCTGGGGTTGAACAACGCAGATCAGTTTTTCGGCTGCGATTGATCCAAATCCGCCACGTATCCGTGGATGCCGTCAGCCCATCCGATCCCACGGGATTCCAGGTGATCAACGGCTGGCCAAGGTTGATCCAACGATCGCGCAGTGCCTTCAAATGCGAGACGTAGCCGCAAAGATCAGCGGTCCAGGGCTGTTCCCAAGGGAAGGCCTCGCGACAGGCAGGTTCCGGACCACTGGAACGGTCGTCATCCGGGCCACCGGCCAGCCCGACCTCGGTGCCGTAATAGATACACGGCGCTCCTGGCTGGAGAAAGAGCAACAGCAACGACAACTTCAAGGCAGCCACATCACCCTTCAGCGTGTGCAACGCCCTGGGCACATCGTGGCTGTCGAGCAGGTTCATTTGGGCTCGATTCACTTCAGCTCGATACCAGCTCGCCGTGGTGGTCCAAATATCGATCAACTCCGTGGTTGTTAAAGGGTTCAAGGGGTACTCGGGATTGCGATAGCTCTGGCGAAGCTGATCCCCAGCCACCCAGCACAAACTGCTCCAGCCCAGGCGGTAATTCATGACGCCATCAAAATGCTCGCCTTGAAGCCAGCGGCGTGCATCTCCCCACACCTCTCCAACAATCCAGGCCTCTGGGTTGACCCTTCGCACCTCCTGTCGAAAAGACACCCAGAAGTCTTCGGGCACCTCGGCAGGAACATCGAGCCGCCAGCCATCAATGCCACGCTCCAGCCAGTAACGGGCCACAGCCAGCAAATGCTCACGCACACCGGCATCGGCGTGGTTGAACTTGGGCAGATCTGGCAAAGCCCACCAACAGTCATATCCACAATCTTCACCCTGGGCTGGGTAAGGCCGAATGGGCCATTTCCGGACATGAAACCAATCTCGATAGGGGGATGACTCCCCGTTCTCAGCGAGATGGTGGAAGGCCCAAAAGCCGCGGCCGCAATGGTTAAAAACACCATCAAGCACCAGTCGCATGCCGCGTTGATGTAGCGCAGCAACCAGGGCATCTAGCGCCGCATTCCCCCCTAATAGGGGATCCACTTGGAAGTAGTCGTAGGCGTGATAACGATGATTTGCCGCCGAGGAAAAGATCGGGGTGAGATACAGGCAGTTAATGCCCATCGCCTGAAGGTGATCCAACCCATCGATCACCCCATAGAGATCTCCCCCTTGAAACCCCTCCTCAGTGGGATCAGCCCCCCAGGGTTTGAACTGCAAATGCTGCTGGGCCTCCACCCTTGCGCTACGACGGAAACGATCCGGAAAGACTTGGTAAATCACCGCCTCAGTGACCCAAGCCGGCGGGTCGGAAAACAATGTGGGCAAGCCCATAACCTTTCCAGGTTGCGATCCTCTCGCTAGCAGGAAAGAAACAGCACTGCCATGGCGCATCAGCCTCTCCTGTTGGCCCTGGACCAGGGCACAAGCAGCTCTCGAGCTGTTGTCTTTAATCCGGCGGGTGATCTTGTCGCCAGCGCAAGTGCCCCACTTCCAATCCAATACCCCGCCGATGGTTGGGTCGAGCAGGATCCGCTGGAGATCTGGGCTAGCCAACGGCAAGCCCTCAGCGACCTTCAGAGCAAGCTGAGTGACAACCAGCGACAAGCGGTGGTGAGCTGTGGCATCACCAATCAACGGGAAACAACCGTGCTTTGGCGACGCAGCACCGGCGTGCCTTGCGGACCAGCGCTGGTCTGGCAAGACGGTCGGACCGCAGCCATCTGCGCAGATTGGAAACGCCAAGGTCTGGAACAGGACTGGCGCCGACGCACAGGGTTATTGCTCGATCCCTATTTCAGTGCCAGCAAGGTCCGCTGGATGTTGGAGCACTACGGAACAGCCGCAGCGGCAGCCGCAGCCGATGACCTCTGCTTTGGCACAGTGGATTCGTGGCTCTTGTGGCAGCTCACCGCAGGGAAACAGCATGGGAGTGATCTGAGCAACGCCAGCCGCACACTGCTGCTGGACCTGGAACAACGTCAGTGGGTGGATGACTTCCGCATCCACAGCGGATTGCCAGCCAATGCCCTACCGGATCTGCTGCCCTGCCGAGGAGACATCGCGCAAATTGCCGCAGGCCTGCCCTTTGAAGGGCTGCCGATCCAGGCCATGCTCGGGGATCAACAGGCCGCCACCCTCGGACAACTCTGCTTGCAACCCGGAGAAAGCAAATGCACTTACGGCACCGGAGCCTTCCTCGTTATCAACACCGGCAACCAAATCCGTCGGTCCGACGCCGGGCTGCTGAGCACCTTGGGGTGGACCGATGCAGACGGAGTCCCCACCTACTGCCTTGAAGGCAGCCTTTTCAATGCCGGCACCGTGATCCAGTGGCTGCGCGACGGTCTCCAAATCATTGAGCGCGCCGAACAGGTCAACGACCTCGCCAATCAAGTTGCCGATTCCGGCGGAGTGATGCTGGTGCCAGCCTTCACCGGATGGGGCACCCCCCACTGGAACCCAGAGGCCCGGGGAATCCTGGTGGGGTTAACCCGAGACAGCAACCGCTGTCACATTGCACGGGCCGCCCTTGAAGGGATTGCCCTGTCTGTATCAACCCTGGTGGATCTCGCAGAACAAGCCCTCGGCCATGGGTTAGGGGAGCTGGCGGTGGATGGGGGTGCCGCCGCCTCTGATCCGCTACTACAGGCCCAAGCGAACAGCACAGGGCTCACGGTGCGGCGACCCGCCAGCCTGGAAAGCACAGCACGAGGAGTGGCGTTATTGGCTGGTTTGCAAGCTGGAGTGATCAACGACTTAAACGACCTTGCCGTACACCGACGTGATGGAGCCCAATTGTTCCAACCCAAACTGGATGCAGCTCAGCGCAAGGCTTGGCGAACACGATGGGATGACGCCGTGACCCGCAGCTTGAACTGGCATGGATGATCACAGCGTTGATTTAGTTGTCATTGGCGCAGGAGCAAGCGGCGCCAGCGTGGCCTATGAAGCGGTTCGCCGTGGGCTTTCTGTTGCCCTCTTAGAAGGGGGGGATATTGGCGGTGGCACCAGCAGCCGCAGCACAAAATTGCTGCATGGCGGCGTGCGGTATCTCGAACTTGCTTTTAAAACCTTTGACCTAGCGCAGCTCAATCTTGTGCGGGAGGCACTGCTGGAGCGTGGCCATTGGTTGGAACAGGCCCCATTTTTAGCCCGTCGCCTCGAGTTAGCACTGCCTACCGAAACGCTATGTGGCCAGGCTTACTACCGCATTGGACTCGGCCTGTATGACGCCCTTGCCGGGCGTCAAGGGATTGGCTCCAGTCGATTGCTATCTGGCCATCAATTGAATGAAGCCCTGCCGCAGCTGAAAAGCTGCCAAGGCGCTGTGGCCTACAAGGATGGGCAATTCGATGACGCGCGACTCAACCTGCTTCTGGCGTTGACGGCCCAACAGGCGGGCGCACAGCTGCGCACCCGCTGCAAAGTGGTTGGACTTGAACGCAATGGCGACGGCCGTCTTGCTGCCGCTATCAGCGAAACCAGAGACGGGAAGCAAGAACGGTGGAAGGCCCGCGTCGTTGTCAATGCAACAGGGCTCAGCTCCGACGCCCTCCGTCAAATGGCAGACCCCGAAGCCCCGGCGCGGATGCTCACAAGTCGTGGCAGCCACATCGTGCTGAAGCAGAACCTCTGTCCGCAGGGTCTGGGACTCCTCGTTCCCTCCACAGCCGACGGTCGCGTTTTATTCATGCTGCCCTTCTTTGGGCGCACTTTGGTGGGAACCACCGATGAAACCTGCGATCCAAGCCTGGCCTCATCCTGTACGGCTGAAGAAGAAAGCTATCTGTTGAATTACGTCCGGGAGTGGTTCCCAGGCTGTGCCGAGCCGGAGGTCACCAGCCGTTGGGCCGGTGGAAGACCTCTGCTCAAGCCGCCTGGCGAGGGATTGAACAGCAGCAGAGTGGTCCGCGAGCACGAAGTCGAAACGCTGCCTTGTGGATTGGTGAGTGTGATGGGCGGCAAATGGACCACTTGTCGACCAATGGCACTCGACACCCTGGCAGCTGTCGAGCGTCAGCTCGGGCAAGCCCTTCCATCCCCCAAAGCCATGGCGCTGCTGGGGAGTGGACCAACTCCAACAGCCACCAGAGACAAGCTCGAAGAGCAAAAAAACCAGCTCAAAGATCTTCTACCCAACACTCCGCAACGCGATGCCCAGATCGCCCATCTCCAGGGCAGCCATGGGCTTCAAGCGCTCCCACTGATCGCAGCCGCTGCACTTGAGGAACGAGCCCCCCTCAGCGACGTGATTCCTCTCTGTGAAGCGGAGATTGTCCATGCCATCAATGTGGAACAGGCCCGCAGCAGCACCGACGTTCTTGCCCGCCGGTGCCGCTTAGCGATGGTGGATTTTGCTGAAGCGCAACGGCTGGAACCACTCACTGAAAAACATCTCGCTCAGTCCGGCCTCGATTCAGCCGCCACCTCCACCTCACCAATGAGCCACCAGTTGAATCCGTAAGGCGGCAAATTCACAAACCACTCTTCGTTGGCGATGGGGAATTCACACCCCCACATCACTTCCCGCGTGCGTTGTCCTTTCCACGCCGAGAGATCCAAGCTCAACGAAGCCCCCGCAGCCGTCACATTGGCCGCCACCAAAACAGACATCTCTTCTGTGGATCGCAAATAAACCAAGACACCTGGATGACTACTGGGAAGCAATGTGAAGTCCCCATGCTGCAGAGCTGGCAACAACCGACGCGAGGTGAGCATCCGGCGATGCCAATTCAGCAATGAACCTGGCAACTGCTTTTGGACCTCCACATTCACGACGCGGTAGTCGTAACCCGGAGCCGTAATGGGAGGCAGCACCAGCAATGGATCGGGAGCCATGGAAAAACCACCATTACGGGCTGGAGTCCAAGCCATGGGAGTTCGGTTGGGATCACGGTCCCTCAAGCCAGGCCAATCCCCCATACCCAGCTCATCGCCGTAATACAAGCAAGGCATCCCGGGCAAGCTGTACAGCAAACCGTGCAAGAGGCGGTTGGAGCGGGGATCACCGTTGAGCAGCGGGGCGAGGCGACGGTTGATCCCCCAGTTCAGCCAATGGCCCTGCCCCTGGGGCAAGCCAACCCTCACCGATTGAATGACCTCATCCTCAATGAGGTGTCCATCCCCGAGCCAAAGCTCATCGTGGTTGCGTAACGGCAGCGCCCATCGGGGACCATCCACAGCCTGCTCCGCTTCCAGCAAACACTGTCCCAACTTTTGGGCCGTCCCACTGGCGATAGCGGCAAACAGATGGGCTGTGAGCACAAAATTGAAGGCTCCCTGAAGCTCATCATCCGCGAGATAAGGCGCCGCCTCCTCCACTGGTTGAATCGCCTCACCGAGCAACAACACATCGCGGCCATGGGCATCCACACGCTTCCGCAGGCGCTTTAAGAACGCATGGGTTTCCGGCAACCCTTCGCAACGGGTTCCTTCTGCCTCGAACAGAAACGGCACGGCATCGAGCCGAAAGCCATCCACGCCCCTTTCCAGCCAGAAATCGACGACCTCCAACATCGCCTCTTGGACCCAGGGATTGGAGTAGTTGAGATCAGGCTGGTGACGAAGAAAGCGATGCAGGTAGTACTGCTCTGCAACCGGATCCCATTCCCAGTTCGATGATTCGAAGTGCCGAAACAGCACAGGAGCATCGCTGTACTGCTTGGGGTCATCACTCCAGACGTAAACACCGCGTTCAGAACTCCCTTTTGGAGCCCATCGGGCCCGCTGAAACCAGGGGTGCAAGTCACTGGTGTGATTCAAAACCAAGTCGAGAATCACCCGCATCCCCTGGCTATGGGCTGCTGTCAGAAAGCGATGAAACGACGCGAGATCGCCAAGGTCTGGATGAATCCCCTTGAAATCGGTGATGTCATATCCACCATCCCGCAGTGGAGATGGATACACAGGCGTAAGCCAAAGAGTTTTCACCCCAAGCCAACGCAGGTATGGCAAACGCGCTGCCAAACCTTTGAAATCACCGATGCCATCGCCGTTCCCGTCGGAGTAGCTACGAACGATTAGTTGATAAACAACCGTTCCTGACCACCATGGCCGCCCTGTGGTCATCCCCCGGATGCAGATGCACCACTGCTAGACCCATCTGACTAGAACGTCAGCCCCGTGACCCTCTCCATCCAACAATTGACCAGGATGCAAGAGAGCGTTGGCTCGGGGATCACCCGACCATTGGCCTGGCGCAAAGAGCAGTTGGGACGGCTGATATCACTGGTCGAGCAGCATGAGCAGGACGTGCTGGAAGCCCTAAAAACAGATCTCGGAAAACCAGGAACCGAAGCTTTCTTTGAGATTGTTGCCCTGCGGCAGGAGTTGAAATTCACACGCCGCAATTTGCGTCGTTGGATGCGTGCCAAACGGGTGCCTGTTCCCGTTGCCCTTAGCCCTGGGAAGGCCCAGGTGATGGCGGAACCCTTGGGGTGCGTCCTTGTGATTGGTCCTTGGAATTACCCATTCCAGCTCACACTTCGTCCATTAATCAGTGCCCTGGCAGCTGGCAACACAGCGGTGTTGAAGCCCTCCGAGCACGCCCCAGCTGTCGCTGGCTTAATCGCCAAGCTTGTCGCGGAACATTTCGAGCCAGACGTCGTCAGGGTCGAACAAGGCGATGGTGCCGTGGCAGCACAACTGGTGGCCATGCCCTTTGACCACATTTTTTTCACGGGGGGAGGGAACATCGGCCGAAAAGTCCTGGCAGGAGCGGCCGCGAACCTCACGCCCGTCACCCTTGAGTTGGGCGGGAAAAGCCCTGCCCTCGTGCTTCAAGGCGCCAATCTTGAGGTGAGTGCCCGTCGACTGATCTGGGGAAAAGGCATCAATGCAGGGCAAACCTGTATTGCCCCAGACCATCTTCTGGTGGAGTCAGATCTCTACGCAGACCTTGTGAGTGCGCTGCGCAACGAACGTTTGGCGATGTACGGGGAGGAGCCACTGGCATCGGATCAGCTCGGAAAAATCATCAATGAACAGCAGTTCAATCGACTGGAAAAATTGCTGGAAACAGCAAGGGCGAATGGTCGAATCTTGATTGGCGGCGAAATCAGCAGGGAGCAACGCCGCATCGCCCCAACGGTGATTGAAGTGAACGATCGCCAAGACCCACTGATGAGCGAAGAACTCTTCGGGCCGCTATTGCCCATGCTGCGCATGGGCAACCTCAGCGACGCTCTTCATGCAATCCGAAGACAAGGCAAACCGCTAGCCCTCTACCTATTTGGAGGAAGCGAGGCTCAGCAACACGAGGTGTTGAACACCACAAGTTCAGGCGGAGTGTGCTTGAACGATGTGGTCATGCAAGCAGGGATTCCAGAGCTCCCGTTCGGAGGCGTCGGCGCCAGTGGCATGGGCAGCTATCACGGTCACAACGGTTTTAAAACCTTCAGCCACTACAAAGCCGTGCTGAAACGGGGGTTCCGATTTGATTTCAAACTTCGGTACCCGCCTTACAGCGTGGATCTCAACGTGCTTAGACGAATCGCGGGATGAGCTGAGCAAAGAGAGACATCCCTTCTGCAGCAGTCGCTCTGGGGGGCTGGCGCTTTGCTTCAGGCACCGTATGGTTCGGGAAATAAAAGGAGTCGAATGCGCCGCTCTGGTTTCGCCGTCCTGGCCCTGATGGCCTTCGTCCTTCCCCTATCGGCAACCGCCGCCACCGTTACGGTGCGATCCGGTGAAACGCTCACAGATATCGCTTACCGCTCGGGCGTGAGTGTGGGCACCTTGATGCGGCTCAACAACATGAGCAATGGCAACTACTTGGAGGCGGGAAGCCAGCTTCAAGTTCCAGGGCCAAGTGTGAGTGCTGGCAAGGGAAGACATCGAGTGAAAAAGGGAGAAACCCTCAGCAGGATTGCAAGCAAATACCAGGTGAGCAGCCGAGATCTGATGGCCGTCAATGGCCTCCGGAACGCAAACCACGTGGAGATCGGTCAAAACCTGAAATTGCCCAGTGATGCCGTTCTCCCAAAGCCAGGCTTCAAGCCTGTGGCCGTCACCCCTATCCCTGGAGCCTCTGAACACACTGTGGCAAAGGGGCAAACCCTTACCCAAATCGCCAAGGCCTACAACTTGCCGATTTCCACTCTGATCAGCATCAACGACCTCAGCAATCCGAACAAAGTGGAGGTCGGAACAAGGTTGTATCTCAAACAACCCACCACTGCCTTGGCGACCCAAAGCGTCCCCGCCAAAGCGTCGCCAAGCCAGCGCAAACCGGCCGCCAGCAAGCCCGTCAAAACCACAGCAACAACCCCAAAAACGGCCAAAAAAGTGGAGCCTGCCGTAACAACAGCCAAAACGAAAATGGCGACGTCAGCGGATTGGAGAACCTATGGCCCACTTCAGGTGGATTGGGCCAATTGGCAACCGATGGGGGGCAGTCAGGTTGCTCCAACACTGAATTCCCAAGGCCAAGGGTTGTATCTGGCAGTGAATTGCTCCGCCAAGAAAATCAATGCCACGGGAGCCGATGGCAGCTGGAAACTATGGGCCGCCCCCCAAAGCCGCTTTGAGAAAGCGCTGGTTAAAGATCGCTGTCAGGCCACGGCATAGCCATCTCTATGCCGCGTAATCCAGTGGCCATGGAGTCTTAAGAAAACTGCGAGCGCTATCCCGGAGGTAAAGCCGTTGGGCGCCATCGTTGCTCTCACGGATCAATTCCTCCTGCACGAGACGCCGTGCCAGCCAAGTCCAACGGTCTCCACGACCAGGTTCATGCAAGGCAAGGTGCTCACCTAAGCGTCGAAGGTCCATCCCCTCCTGCTCAGCGAGGTGCGTTAGCAGTGTTTGCACCTGCATGGACCAATCACGGTGGTTCGGAGTGGTTTTACAGCGGTCGCAATGCCCACAGGGGCTTACAAGTTCCCCAACAGCCAGCAGCAACGCCTGCTCACGACACATTTCGCCTTCAGCAACAGCCTCCATCCGCCGCAGCTGCTGCTGAGCAAGATCAAGACGACGTCGCTCCTCTAGCGAGGAACTGGAACGCCCGGAAGCCTGCATCGCCCAGCTCAACGTTGTGCGATCCCCTGGAGAGAACAACACAAGGCAACTGGCGGGTTGTCCGTCACGTCCTGCCCGACCCGATTCCTGCAGATATCCCTCAGGAGTCGCAGGCAGATCCAGATGGAGCACTAGACCCACGTCTCCACGGTCCACCCCCATACCAAAGGCCACAGTTGCCACAAGCACGGGACGTTCTTGCTCCAAGAACCGTGTCAAGGCCGTCCGCCGGGTTTCTGGGTCCAATCCAGCGTGGTATGGCGTGGCATCCACCTTGTGCTCCCGCAGCCGCTCTGCCCAGAGCGCGACGGAACGACGGGTCCGGGCATAGATCAGAGCAGCCCCTCGCGATTGCTCCAGGGCCTCGAGCACCTGTGGCATCGGGTCCCGGGGGCGACGCTGCATCGTGTAATTCAGATTGGCCCGCCGCGCCGAACTCACTTGCACCAAGGGACTGCGGAGATCGAGCAAGCGAAGAATGTCGGCCCGCACCCGGGGAGCCGCGGTCGCACTCAACGCCAGCATCGGGACGCCAGGGCAGAGGCGGCGAATCATGCCTAGACGTCTGTAGTCGGGACGAAAGTCATGGCCCCATGCACTGATGCAATGGGCCTCATCAACGGCCAACGCCACGAGACGCCCCTCAGAAGCATGGTTTTCCAACATCTGGCGCGTGGCCTCTCCCTGCAACCGCTCCGGTGCGATGTAGAGCAGGCGCAAGGATTCATCTCGCAAACGCGCCATGGCCTGCTGCCTTCGACCCGGGTCGAGTCCGGCATGCAAACAGGCTGCAGTGATCCCACGTTTTTGGAGGGCCAACACCTGGTCCTCCATGAGGGCCACGAGCGGCGAAATCACAACCACTAAGCCATCACGCACCAACGCTGGAAGCTGATAACAAAGGGACTTCCCTCCTCCCGTTGGCAGAACCGCCAACGCATCACGACCTTCTAAGACGGCTTCAACAACAGCTCGCTGACCAGCTCGAAAGCGATCCCACCCAAAATGAGTTTGTAAAGCGCTTTCAAGGGAATCCAGGACACACCAGATCTAGTGCCTCCAGAATAACGAGCACAAGATCTGGTGTTAAGGCAAGGGTGGTGGATCCAGTTGATCGGGGGATTCCTCGACCAATTGCAGCCGTACACGCTTTCCACCTGCCAATTCCCCCAACGACACACGCATCGTGGCCCCACTCAAAGACTGCAAGGCATTCAGAACATCACGCAAATAGGGAGTGCTGCTGCCACTTTCCACCCAAAGCCGCTCTTGCAAACCACCCAGACGTCTCCAAGAGGTGTGCAACTTGAGCACAGCCGACTCAAGGGCCTGAGCCTGACCTACCGCATCCGCCAGAAGGCCAAGTGCGTCAAGACGTTGCGCCTCTTGCATTGCTTTTTCTAAATCCAATTCCCCCTGCTGAAAAGCCCGAACAGCAGCACCGGATTCATTCGCTTTTGTGATCCAACGGGCCGTACTGGTGACGTCCTTAATGCGATCGAGCTCGGGTTCATCCCGAAGGACCTTGCGAAAATCCTCCTGTTGCGGTTCCGGCAACTTGGCGAGCTCCCTAACAAGAGGCGCCACAGCTCTGGGCGGAAGAAGATTCTCCTGGGTGCGCTGACGAATCACCTCTGGCAGCAGCGGACTCGTCGCCGCTGTGAATTCATCGGTTAACCGACGCACTTGCTTCCGCGTGATCTCTTGCCCTTCATTGGCAGCCTCCGAAATCATCAGCTGCACTTCAGGAACCGCCTGGGCCGTTTCGATGAAGGCACGTTTCGAGAACTGATTCACGCTGCTTTCCTCGAGTGCACCCTCCGTGAGCATCGCGTCCGCTGATTCAGCTAACTGAATCAAGCCATAGGCCCGGGTTTTGCTGATTTCATTCTCGCGCAGCCATTGAAGGAAGCCTGCTCCACGCCCCTCTCCACCTCTTTTTTCCCGGTCACGAACCGCTCCAAGAATGCGGCCGCGCCAAATTTCTGTTTGCAGATCGAAGCGATCGCAGATGGCCCAGGCCTGCTCTAAGCGAGCCAGGAATTCCATGGTGCTGATGTCATCGCTCTCTGGATCCGGAAGATCCAGCTGCAATGAGGGTTGATCAGGCACAACAGATGTGGTCAAGTGCAACGCCAAGGAAGAACCGACGACATTCTGTGACGTAGCGGTCTCATGCCGCATCCAGCGAGATACGCTCAAAATTGCATCTCTCCTATGCCCAGCCATGGCGATCTCCCGCGGAGCCAAGGTGCGCATCAAGCGTCCCGAGTCCTACTGGTTCAACGAAGTTGGCACTGTTGCCACAATTGACACGTCCGGAATCCGTTATCCGGTCGTCGTGCGTTTTGAAAAGGTCAACTACAGCGGCATGCAAGGCGTTGATGGCGGCATCAACACCAACAACTTCGCCGAGACAGAACTCGAGCCCGCTTAAGGCCATTGCCTGAGCTTCCTGAAGTTGAGACGGTTCGCCGAGGTTTAGCGGACCGTCTCGATTCTTTCGAAATCAAAGAGATTGAAGTTTGCCGTGCGAGGGCAATCGCAAGCCCAGGTGGTGTCGATCAATTTGTGGCGGGACTAAAGGGTGCCACGGTCGGAGCCTGGTCTCGCCGAGGCAAATACCTTATGGCGCAACTCGAACCCAATCGAGGCAGCTGGGGCGTGCATTTGCGCATGACAGGCCAATTCCAATGGCATGCCACACCAGCGCCGCCTTGCAATCACACACGCGTGCGTTTTTGGAATCAGAGCAGCGAAGAACTGCGATTTGTCGACGTTCGCAGCTTCGGAGAAATGTGGTGGGTGCCTGAAGGCGACGATCTCGACACCGTGATGACGGGCCTTAAACGGCTAGGCCCAGAGCCGTTCAGCGAGGCATTCACTGGCGCCTACCTAAAGCAACGACTCAAGGGTTCGACACGACCCATCAAAACCGCCCTGCTGGATCAATCTCTCATTGCCGGAGTGGGAAACATCTATGCCGATGAAAGCTTGTTTGCTGCAGGGATTCCACCGCTCACAGGATCGGGAAAGCTCTCGATCGAGCAGCTCGTTCGCCTTCGGGATGAACTGATCAACGTGCTGAACATCAGCATTGGGGTTGGAGGAACAACCTTCAGCGACTTTCGAGATTTGGAAGGCGTCAATGGAAACTACGGCGGTCAGTCCTGGGTGTATCGACGGAGCGGACAGCCATGCCGACGCTGCGGAACGCCCATCAGCCGAGAAAAGTTATCGGGGCGTAGCACCCACTGGTGCCCAACCTGTCAGCGATAGTTCGCCAAAGGCAACGAAGCAAGAGACTCTCTCGAGGGAGATCGAATCACACCAAATTCAGTCACCAGCCCTGTAATTAAGTGGGCTGGAGTGATGTCAAAAGCAGGATTCCAAGCACGCACTCCTGCTGCACAAACAGGCTCACCCCTGAAGTGGGTAATTTCATCCTCCGGACGCTCCTCAATGGTGATGGCATCACCATCAATGGTGGTGATGTCGATACTGCTGCTGGGAGCGCAGACATAAAAAGGAACCCCATGGGCTCGCGCAGCGAGGGCCAAGTTGTAGGTCCCAATTTTGTTGGCCACGTCTCCATTCGCGGCCACACGATCACAACCAACCAAAACAACATCCACCTCACCACGGCGCATCAACAGGCCACTGGCACCATCAACAATCACCGTCGATGGAACACCACAGCAGCCGAGCTCCCAGGCGGACAGAGCCGCCCCTTGCAGACGCGGGCGAGTCTCGTCTAACCAGGCATGTTTCAAAACCCCCTGCTGATGGGCAGCAACGATCACACCAAGGGCCGTGCCGACTCCAGCCGTGGCAATGGCACCGGTATGACAGTGGTGAAGAACACGGCAATCCTTTGGCAGTAATCCAACGCCATGGTTGACCAATGCCTGCGTCAGAACGCGATCGTCCGATTCAATGGCAGCGGCGAGACGTTCAAGTTGACCAACATCGATCGGAGCGATGGCCGCGTCGCATGACTGCATCCGATTGAGAGCCCAACTCAAATTGACGGCAGTCGGCCGAGACGCCCGTAACCCTTCAATCGCTTGATCAAGATCATCTCCAGCACGGGCCGCCAGTACGACACCCCAAGCAGCCGCAACACCAATCGCAGGGGCACCACGCACAACCATGGAACGAATTGCGTCGCTTACTTGATGCCACCGCGTGAGCTTCCGATAAACAACCGTATGGGGCAAGCAACGCTGATCAAGTAAATCAAGATGATCACCAGTCCAGCGCAGACTCGGGGGGAGCGTCAAAACAGACGTTTAGCTTCTACTTGTATAGAAGACAACACCCCTACAAAAGCGTGAACACCATCCCGGAGCTCCGCGAACAACTGACCAAAACCATCGCAGACCTGCATAAACGGAGATGGTGCGAAGGCACAGGGGGGAATTTCAGTGTTGTGGTGCAAAAAAAACCGATACAGCTGCTCATGGCCCCCAGTGGCATCAATAAAGGCCAGATCGCTCCGACGCAGCTAGTGATCGTCGATGAACAACACAACGTTATTGACGGCAAAGGACGAGCCAGTGCGGAAACAACGCTCCACATAGAGATCATTAAAAAATTAAAATGCAGTGCAGTGCTCCATACACACTCCATTTATGCAACGGTACTTTCAGATCATTTTGAGAAACAGGCCGCAATCAGATTAGAAGGCTGGGAAATGCTTAAGGGCATAAAAGGAATAAGCACCCATGAAACAAGTATCGATATTCCGATTGTCGCCAACAACCAAAACATGAAAGAACTCAGCCGGGTTGTTTGCACCGATCTCAATAGCAACATCCCAGGAATCCTTGTGGCCGGCCATGGCTTATATGCTTGGGGCGATTCGTTAGCAGAAGCCCAACGGCACGTGGAAATCCTTGAATTCCTGCTCTCAGCTGTATGGCACAAACAACTTTTGCCACCAGTTCGATGATTAGTCATCTCTTATTGGACATCGAGGGGACCACCTGCCCCGTTTCATTTGTAACGGACATACTGTTCCCTTATGCAAAATCTGAACTCACTAATTATCTAGAACGTCACCAAGACAATCCATCAATATGCCAACTGGTCAATGATGCAGAGGCCGAGTGGAACGACGACAAAGACAAAGCAAGTATCAGCCTGCGACTCGCCCTAGAAGAATCAAAACAACCAAAATACTTAAAAGTTGGAGCCTATCTACAACTCTTAATCTCATCAGACAAAAAATCAACAGCCCTTAAAGATATTCAAGGGAAAGTATGGCGAGCGGGTTATACAACAGGACATATCTCTTCCGAGCTTTTTGAAGACGCCCATGAAAACTTAAAGAGGTGGCACGCGAAAGGATACAAACTTGCGGTGTACTCATCTGGAAGCGTTGAGGCACAGCGATTGCTTTACAAATACACAAGCAAAGGAGACATCGAAAATTTATTTAGCCATTGGTTTGACACCCACATTGGCAACAAGAAAAATCAAAAAAGCTACACAACGATCGCATCAGCCATGGCATGCAAACCCAGAAATATTCTTTTCGTAAGCGACAATCGAGAAGAATGTGATGCTGCTAAAGATGCAGGCTACTTAACCCTCTACAGCTTGCGAGAAGGCAATCCACAAATAGAGCCAGGGGAACATCCCGTTATCCTCAATCTTGCAGACGTCGATCAATGGCTCAACCCCAAGAGATAGGGCACAAAAAAACCACCTCCGTAGAGGTGGTTTCTTCGTAAAAATGATCAGACCGTTATGGTCTTCAGATCATTTTTTTAGAGAATGTTTTACCT
>ERZ891134.900-NODE-900-length-22282-cov-5.942637_pt1 | contig 22282 bp, 17 predicted proteins | sample MGYA00520888_ERZ891134 | MGnify/ENA primary metagenome ERZ891134 (study PRJEB32303, sample SAMEA104408692) | aquatic metagenome | biome: Brackish water; feature: Coastal; material: water | place: Baltic Sea | collected 2014-10-23 | depth 10 m ... | reverse complement strand
GGCTATTAAAAAAAGCTGTTACGCTCTATCTCGATCAACTGAAATACTTGAATTCGCAGCACCCACCAAGGTCACTAAGCCCGTGATAATAAGAACCTCTAGGGATAATATGATCCAACTAGGTTGAAGTACTAAATCGAACACGAAATATCCAACCAAATAGCTTACCCCAAGTGAAAGCCCCACTCCAAGGAGAGAAGAGAGACCACCGACTGCAAAAAATTCGATGAACAATATCCGCTTAATAATTTGTTTTTGAGCGCCCAATACCCGCAATAGTTGGGCCTCTTTTAGTCGCTGAAATCGTGAGCTTGCGGCGGCGCCCGCCAACACAATAAGTCCAGTGAGAATGCTAAAAAGCCCAATAAACTGTATTACAAAGGTGATTTGATTCAGGAAATCTCTAAATGATTCGATAAGTAAACCAATATCAAGAGCAGAGATATTCGGGTATCGTTGTACAATTTCTTGTTGCAAGATAAGTGCTTCATCTCTGGTTGATGTACGCACAGTTGTGGCAAAAAACTGAGGAGCATAGTTTAGTACACCATTTGGAAATACCACAAAGAAGTTGGGCTGAGGTTCCTCCCAGTTAACTTCACGAATACCAACAATGGTACTCGAAATGACAATTCCTTGCACATTCCACCGAAGGGTATCTCCTAGACTAGCCGACAGATCATCCATGAGATCAGAACTTACGGTTATTGGGACATAATCATTGGCAAGATTATTCATATTTAGTTCGTGCTGCCCAACAAATTCGCCTTGACTTAGGGTTTCGGTATCAATGAGGGAATCTCTATAGGTTGAGCGATATTCTCTCTGAAGAGCCCACCGCCGCGCGGTTCGTGAGGTGTCGGCTAAAATCTGGGTTACGGATTCATTCCCCATTGCTTCTAAACGCATGGTTACAATGGGGACATTTTGAAGCGTCTCATGGTCTAATTCGCGAATTATCTCATTTACTCCTTCATTCTGGTCTGCTTGAATGTCATAAAATGCAACATTTGGAATATCGTCAGAGGTAGAAAAGTTAAGCGCACTTAACAATAAGTCCTGGGTCAAGTAAAGTGAACTTATAAGTGTGATTCCTAAACCGAAACTCAGAAGAAGAGTCGTTGTTTGATTTTGAGGACGGTACAGGTTAGATAAACCTTGCCGGATAGCATAAGGCCAACGTGGGCGAATAAGTGCACGGGTTAGTTTCATCAAGCCTATGGATATGAGCACCAATACACCAGAAAGTACTACGACTCCCAAACTAAACCATGAAGCTGCCTCAATGGTGCCTAGCATCCAAAAACCATATCCCCAAACTCCTAAAAGTATGAGCCCCATTATTGCAATACGCTTTTGGCTAAGACTTTTAGATGCAGCAATGCTGCTTTGTCGCAGCGTTTGGAGGGGGGAGATTTGTGTTAAATCAACCAGAGGTAAACCTGCAAACAGGAGGGTAACCAACACTCCAACAGCAACGCCTACTAAAACAGATGGCCATGATAGAAATAATTGTAACTCAACCGGTAAAAAATCAGTAATTAAAAAGGGTAGTATTTGTTGAATTCCCACCCCTAAAAAAGCCCCTAACAAGGCGCCAATGACCCCCATGGCGAAGGATTGAAATAAGAAAATGAGTATAGCATCTTTACCTTTGACTCCTACACATTTGAGAATGGCAATTTGAGGTATTTTTTCCCGGATATATACAAACATAGAGCTACCTATACCTAGTCCACCAAGCAATAATGCAATGAAGCCGATCATATTTAAGAAGTCACTCAATTGCTCAATGGCCGAGCTCACTTCCGAACGACGCTCCTCAACATCATCGAAGCCGAAGGTGCTCAGATTTCGTAGCGAATCCAATTCTGCACGGATTAGTTCGGGTTGTTGATCATCACAGTAGGTGAAATAGCGTAGATATTCAACTCTAGACCCCCGTTGGAGAAGACCCGTCTCTTCTAAACCTTCAATAGGAATAAATATTCTAGGCCCAAAAAAGGAACCTGCTTGAGCTTGCCCCGGGATAGATAGCATACCTCCAAGTATAGGGTAGGAACGCAGGCCGATAGTTAAGGTGTCACCTAAGTTTAAATTAAATTGATCTAATACGCTTTGATCGATGAGTGCACCCTGGCCACGTTGGAACTCCTCAAATGCTTTGGTTGGCTGGGTTTTAATAGTCCCATAAAATGGGTAGGTAGAGGAAGAAGCAAATATTTGAGAGAGCCGCGTAAATCCAGAGTCAGCGGATACCATCGAGGCAAAACGAACCATGTGAGCACCCTCATCGAATCGGCGTTCTAAAAACCCATTCAAAACCGTGTCAAAAGGAGCAGTATGTCGCACTTCTAAGTCGGCGCCTAACAACTCTTTGGATTGATTGTCAATACTTTGAGTTAGATTATCTCGTAAGGAGCTTATGGATACTTGAGCGGCTACGCCTATCACAATAGCCGACAGAAATAGGGCCAGTTTAACGCGGTGGGTTCTAGATTCGCGCCAGGCCATTTTTAGTAACCAAAATGTATTGGAAGTGGGTTTATTCATGACTAAACAGGTATTGAAGGGTTGCTACCGATTTGCGTCAGCGTATGGCCAAAGCGCTGCTCGGCTATCTCTCCACGATGCAATCGTATTTGTTGCTCGCACTTCTGAGCAAGAAGCAGGTCATGAGTAACAATAACTAAGGTGGTTTGTTTTTCTTTATTTAGGTTAAAGAGTAACTCCTCGACTTGGTCACCTGTTTCAGCATCTAGATTTCCAGTGGGTTCATCTGCAAATAGTACGCTTGGTTCGTTAATGAAAGCACGAGCTATGGCAACACGTTGCTGCTCGCCACCCGATAATTGAGAGGGGTAGTGAGTTAGGCGATCCTTTAAGCCAACACTGCTTAGTAATTCAATCGCTCTGTGCTCAATTTCATTATTACTACCACCACGTAATTCTAAGGGAACCATTACATTCTCAAGGGCCGTTAGGGTAGGCAAAAGCTGAAAGTTTTGGAAAATAAAACCTACTCTTTTATTCCGGATATCTGCTCGCTCATCTTCATTCATACCGCTTAAGACACTTCCATCCAGTAATACCCTGCCTGAATCAGGGGTATCCAGACCAGCACAAAGTCCCAATAAGGTGGTTTTTCCACTACCGGAAGGTCCAACTATAGCACAGCTAGTTCCCTTAGTTATGCTAAATTCAATGTCCTTGAGTACATGTAGTTGACTTTTGCCACTTTTAAAGCTTCGGTTAATTTGTTCTAATTGTAAAATAGGTGGTTGACTTGAGTCGGTTTGGGTTTGTGATAATGCAGTTACTTCGCTCATAGGAGAATGAATTAAAGATAAATCTGGTTAATTTGTGAGTGTCTGATCTGATTTAATTTCTAATCTAAAAACATGGTTGATCAAGTATTATAGCTATAAATGAGGGTCGTTTAGATGGTATTTTATCATTCATTTTTCTAGAGTTTTCACGTAGGTAGCGTCTCTAAAGCGTTGCTGACATAGTAAATTATCTATGCAATACTTGTACGACTATAACCACAATTTGTTAAACACAGTTCTTATGATTTTTCACTTCTTTAATACCTATTACAAACGGGTTATTTCGATGACTGGGTTGTTGTTTGTCCTTCTGAACTATCAAGGGATCCACGCACAGCAGAGTCCAGAAAAGATTTTATTTTTTGGTGACAGTATAACCGCAGGATATGGACTTAATCCGGATAGAGCTTTCCCTGCGTTAATACAGAAGCAAATCGATTCGTTAGGGTTGAATTATACCGTTGTAAATGCCGGTCTAAGTGGTGAAACCTCCGCTGGCGGGCTTCGCAGAGTAGACTGGGTTTTACAGCAAGGAGTAGATATTTTTGTGCTAGAATTAGGGGGTAATGACGGATTACGGGGTTTAAATCTGCAGCAAACAAAAGCCAATCTTCAAGGAATCGTCGACAAGGTAAAAGCTACGTATCCCCAGTCATTAATAGTGCTTGCAGGTATGGAAGTGCCGCCCAATTTAGGTGCTAATTATACCCTCGAGTTTCGAGAAATGTATGTAGAATTAGCTCAAGAGAACGATGTACTTTTCATTCCGTTCATTTTGGAGGGAGTAGGGGGAGTCCCTGAACTCAATTTACCGGATCAAATACATCCAAATGAGGAAGGTCACAGAAAGGTAGCCCAACATGTTTGGGGGTATCTGGTTGATGTATTCACCAACAGTAAACCCACTGAATTAGATTGATCTACTTTGTTTTGAATCAACAAAGACTGAATCAACAAATCCTGGACCAGATAAAGTCTGGACCTAATTAAACCTGAGCCAGATAAAGTCTGGCTCCTTTATCATTCGGCCCCTAATTTATTGTTTAGTCGTTCACCGGCCAATCCGAAATGAGTTCGGCTACCTGACTAGCGAATGACCGAACCCATTCAGTGTACTGAAGGCCACTCGGATGCAATTGATCGTCAGCGATAAAAGTGGGATTGTCTTTAGTTAGCTCAGATATAGGGGTTATATCAAAAAATGGAATACCAAAACGTTGGCAGATTTCTTTGGCTTTTGCGTCATAGGCTAACAATTCGGCCCTAATAGTATCCTCTCCACGAGCTTGTCCAAATGGAGTGACCCCGTAGTTGGGTATGGATACGGCAAATATTCCTGAAGCTCCATGTACAGAATGTTGAATTGCCCATTTAATGAGCACTTCATATTCTTTTTCGAATTGTTCGAACGCGTACCCACGATATTGGTTATTTACTCCAATAAGTAAAGATATTAACTCATATTTGTCCTTTAAATCAGCTTGTTCTATTCCGTGCTGTAATTCGTTGGTAGTCCAACCTGTTGTGGCTACGATCTGGGGTTCATCAACCCGAAGATGGTGGATTCTGCGAAGGGAATCAGCCAATTGTACGGGCCAACGGTGGGTAGAATCGACTGCCTCGCCAATGGTGTACGAGTCGCCTAACGCTAAATAAGAAATACTGGGTAATGCTGTTCCGGTAGCAATCATGTAGTCACTTTCAATGGGTTTCGGTTCGCCGCAAGCGCTTATGTTTAGGTAAAAAATAGAACTGAGAATGAATAAAATACGCATAGTGGATTAGTAATTGAAAGGCAGTAGTAATATTCAGCAATACATAGATTAGTGACTAGTACATATAGTTAAATGTAATGTCAAGTAGGATTATACGGGAAACTCATAGGAATGATGCAACGGATTAATTGCGTTAAAAAATAAGCGTGTTTGTTAACTATTTATTATTATTACCGCAATCTGGTGCTTTTTTGGAAGCGCTTGCATTTATGTGTAAATTAGTAACATAACACATCTACAGATTGCTTCTTTACTTACACAAGCACATGTATAAGTGGATATAACTACCAATCATAATTAATTAGGAATCATTATGAGTAAAATGCTTCGGCAAATGTTGCTGCTAACGGTTGTCTTTTTGGCATACAATACAGCAACTCTTCACGCCATGACTACCAATCTCGAAATGAATACCACCGTATCTGGTCAGGTATTAGACGTAGACGGTGACCCATTACCAGGGGTTAACGTAGTCGTAAAAGGGACCGTTGTAGGGACCCCAACAAATGCGAATGGCGAATTTAGTTTAACCGTTCAAACTAATCCTCCAATTACCCTGCAGTTTTCAATCGTGGGTTTCCAAATGCAAGAATTACTGATTGAGGATAATAATGTCAGTGATATTAGAATAGTGTTGGAAGAACAAACCATTTTTGGTAGTGATGTGGTAGTTTCCGCTTCTCGAGTAGAAGAATCCATTTTAAAATCACCCGTATCTATAGAAAAACTGGATATTCTAGATATTAAAAATACGGCAGCTACCTCTTTTTACGATGCCATCCGTAATGTAAAGGGCGTCGATTTTAGTACTCAAAGTTTAACATTCAAATCAGTCAATGCTAGAGGCTTTGGCTCAAATGGGAATACCAGATTTGTTCAATTATTAGACGGTGTTGATGGACAAGCACCAGGTCTAAATTTTCCAATAGGTAATATATTAGGTGCTTCAGAATTAGATGTTGAGAGCGTCGAGCTTATACCGGGTGCTGCATCAGCGCTATATGGTCCTAATGCAATGAATGGCATTCTGTTACTTAATACAAAAAGCCCATTTGATTACCAAGGATTAGATATACGCACCAAAGTTGGAACAACGCATCAGGATGGTGTTGATCATGAGGCATCTTTGTATCAAGATACAGGTTTTAGATACGCTCAAGCTATCAATAATAAAATTGCATTTAAAGTAAGCGCCTCATGGCTCAATGCTCAAGATTTTGTTGGGGTTGATTATAGAGATCAAAGCGGAGCTACCGTAGAAGGTAATTTGGCAAGTAATCGCGCTAACAATAGAGTTTATGATGGGGTTAATACCTATGGTGATTTTACCATTGATATTGGAACCATCGCTGATCTAACCATAAATAACCCAGCTTCTGACCCTGGTACCGTTGCAAGCTTGTCCGCTATACGTAGTCTATTACCCAACGGAGCGAATGGCGCTTTCACTCCAACTGGATATAAAGAGAGTGATTTCGTTGATAATACAGCTGAAAATTTAAAAATTGGTACCGCTCTCCATTATAGACTGAATGATAAAATTGAGGCGATTGCTCAGTTTAATGCTGGTTTGGGAAATACGGTATATACTGCTAATGATCGGTTTATTTTAAATGATCTTAGCATATGGACAGGTAAATTAGAACTACGTGGGTCAAATTTTTCTATTCGAGCTTATACAACGCAAGAAAATTCAGGAGATTCGTATGCTGCTAATACGGTAGCTTCGCTAATTAATCAACGACATTACTTACCGGCTTATTTTGGAGCATATGTAGATTTTCTAACAGGTGGTAATGTAACGGGTGCCAATCCTACAGGAATTACGATTAATGCTACAAACTATAATGCTCTTCATGATGCTGCTAGACAAGTTGCTGCGATTGCTCAACCTAGTGCTGATAGTGACGAATTTAAAGCCAGTATGGATGAATTTAGAAGTAAAGCTATATCTGAGGGAGGAGCTAAATTCCTAGATAAATCAGCACTCTACCATTATGAGGGTAGTTACAACTTTGGAGAAGCTATTAAATTTGCAAATGTTTTGGTTGGAGCTAATTTTAGAACGTTTGCACTAAATTCAGAAGGAACACTTTTTGCACTAGATGAAAATGGTGATGAGGTTTCCTTCAACGAATATGGTGGTTATGTACAACTTTCAAGAGATCTTATAGAGAGTTTAAAAATACAAACCTCTATGAGATATGATAAAAATGAAAATTTTGAGGGTCAAATATCACCAAGAGCATCTGCTGTTTGGGAGTTTGCAAATAACCAAAATCTCCGAGCTTCTTATCAGAAAGGATTCAGAATGCCAACTACCCAAGATCAATATATTGATCTAGATGTTGTTACCCGGCGTCTTCTAGGACGGAATGAATTAATAGCTAACAGATATAATTTAGACAAAAATACAGTGTATACTACCGAGAGTGTACAGACTGCACAAGCTAGTGGTAATGTGAGTGATTTAGTTGTCGCTACTGATGCTTATAAAGAGTACAAAACAGAAAAAGTCACTACTTTTGAAGTAGGCTATAAAAGTGTTCTATTTGATGGTAAACTGTTTTTAGATCTCTATTATTACAACAGTACGTATCAAGACTTTGGTGCTGAAATTGATGTAACACAGGCCTATTCTATAGCTGGCGGGTTAACTGGAGCCGGTTCAATTCCTACCGGTTACACTACTTCAGAAGGTGTGGCACATAGTTCTGACTTGCAACAAGTCTTTGTTACAGGTGGAGGTCAAGGTATTGGTCTACAACGATATGGTTATGATACCAATATGGACGACGATGTGAATACCTATGGATTTGGGTTAAGTGCGGACCTTATGCTATTTGGTAATTTTAAAGTGTCCGGTAATGCTACTTACAATAAAATTGAGGATTTAGATGACTTAACTCAACGTACGTATAATGTAGCCTTCAATACGCCCGAGTGGAGATACAACTTCTCTTTAAGTAACAGAAAATTGACCGATAAAATAGGGTTTAATATGACATATAGATGGCAAGATGCCTACCTATGGCAGTCATCTATTGGTTCTGGTATAATTCCAGATTTTCAAACTCTCGATGCCCAAGTTTCTTACGCACTACCTGCACTTAATGCTAGTGTAAAAGTGGGAGGTTCAAACATCTTAAATGAGCGTTACACAACTTCATTCGCAAATCCAAATGTTGGAGCTATTTATTATGTCCAGCTAAATTTTGAAAACCTTTTAAATAGATAGTTATATCATGAATAGTATTAAGACATTAAAACACATTGCGACATTAGCTCTAGCTATTATTGTTTTAGCTAATTGTAGCTCAGAAGATACACTCACTAGTGATTGGATAGAGTCAAATACGACGGAATCTAACTTGACCCTAGGAACTTTAGATGCTTCAAACTTTGTTTGGCTAGGCGCTTCTGTAACTGCAGGGTATCAAGATGGTGGCTTTTTTAAAGAAGGACAAGAAAATGCATACCCAACTATTGTAGCAAGACAATTACAACAAGTTGACCCAACTATTAGTTATAATTATCCAAATATAGTAACGGCTATGGGTACTGGGAGAACGGCTATAGATCTTAACGCTGCACTTGCTTTCTTAACAACAGGTCAAGGTTCATTAGGTGACGCACTGGTACCATCAGTTGGTGATGGGGTGAAACAAAATACAAATTCTCCAATACATAACTATTCTGTTCCAGGCATCCGTACTATCGACATGGGTGTGGCTGGATATGGACAATTAAATGGTTTATTTGGGGCTTTTATGAGTGGTCCAACGGCAACGGTATTAGGTGATGCAGTAGCAAGTAGTCCAAGTTTTTTCTCATTGTGGCCTGGAGGTAATGATCTTTTAGGATATGCATTAGGTGGAGGCTCTGTAGATGGATATGATCCTACCAATACTGGAGCATTGACTGATCCCGCAACCTTTTCCGCTGCGCTAGATGGTGCATTAACTGCTCTTACAGCCAATGGGTCTCATGGTATTGTTCTCAATGTAGCGCCATGGACATTGATCCCTTATTTTCAAGCAGCAACTCAATTGAGTGGAGGTGTAAACCTACTCCCAGCAGGTTCTATTGATGCTCCTACAGCTGCATTTTTAAACAGCATGGCGGCATATGGAGCATACAATGCAGGGTTAGATCAAGTAGTTCTAGCTGGTGCGATTACTGCTGAGGAAGCTGCGATGAGAAAAATTACATTCACAGCTGATGTGGCAAATCCTCCTGTTATTACAGATGAATCATTAACCGATTTATCAGCTATGGGAATAGCCAGTTGGCGTCAAGCATCGCCCGGCGTAGCATCCCTAGGCATACCCGCTGATATTTTCCCATTGACTGCAATATTTACAATTGGTGTACAACAAGAAGATGGGAGTATTCCTGGCGTGTCAGTGCCACTTTCCGATCAATACACTTTAACCGCGGCAGAACAAGGAAATATCTTATCTCATGCTGCTCAGTACAATGCTGCTATAACAGCTGCAGTTAGTGCTAATGACAATCTTCATTTAATGGATATACAACCTATGATGGCTGATTTGTTTGGGTTATCACCCCAAATTGCAGCTGCCATCGGTATGGGGAATGCAGGGGTACAAGAAGCTGATGGAGTTCTTGGTTTTATGTCAGGTGGGATTAATCTTGTACCACTCTCATTAACCCAAGCAGAATTATACAATAGTGTCTTCTCAACTGATTTTGTCCATCTAAATCCTAGAGGACAAGCATTGATAGCTAACGAAATAATTAAAGTTTTAAATGCCAAATATGGGGCTACTATACCTGTAGTCGATCCATTAGCATTTGAACCAATCTATGCACCCTTTTAAGTTTGTGCTAAGACGCTAAAGCAAATCTAAGTATTTTAAGCCCCTTCGAATATGAAGGGGCTTTTTTTACGCCAAAAATGTCAGTAAGTAGATAGATAAATGGGTAACTTTGTCATTTTCTATGAATTGAATGGGCTTGGCATACTAATTGCACTTTTAGGATTAAAAAAAATTCTAACGTATAGATTCATTCAGGCATGGTAAATACCACTGAGCAGTCATTGGATCAACATTCATACGCCGGAGAAAACAATCCAAAAACAATGCAAGACAGTAGACAAGAATACAGCAAGCAAAACGTGAAAGAATCCACTCAAAAGGAAATGAACCAGACAAAAGAACAGACTAGCAACGAAGCAAGTAACAACGAAGCAATCCAACAGAATCTAGACGAGAAAGCCAATAATGACGGGGAACAAAACACGGCACCGAATGTGGAAGAAGCTGAATCTAATGAGGCTTTAGGGGAAGAAGTGGCAGAAGAAGAACTCGATTTAGTCGCCCAGTTACAGCATGATCTAGCCAATACAAAAGATGCGTTACTCCGCAAGGCAGCCGAGTTAGAAAATGTACGAAAGCGAGTTCAAAAAGAGCGAATTGGTTTATTTGAAGATGCTCGTATCCAAGCCTTGCAAGATATTATACCCATTGCAGAAGATATGAACCGAACCTTAGAAGCTTCTGCAAGCACAGAAATCGATGAAAATTTTCTTCAAGGTGTGCAAATGGTCGCCTCTAAATTCGAACAGTTGTTTGAGCGCTACGGCGTCGAACAAATCAACCAGGCTCAAGTGCCCTTCGATGTAGATGTCCATGATGCAATGTTACGACAGCCAACAGACGACCCTGCAATACCAAGTAACACCGTGCTACAAGTGCTCGAATCTGGTTATAAACTAGGTAATCGTGTTATTAAGCATGCTAAAGTCATTGTTAGCGAATAAAAGCCAGCCTAAACCAAAAATAAAGAATTCATGTCTAAACGCGATTATTACGAAGTATTAGGAGTCACAAAAGGGGTTAGCGAGGCCGAACTGAAAAAAGCGTATCGTAAGCTTGCAATGAAATATCACCCTGATAGAAATAAAGGGGATGCCGATGCTGAAAAAAAGTTCAAAGAGGCTGCAGAGGCCTATGAGATACTTCGAGACCCTCAAAAAAGAGCGCAATATGATCAGTTTGGCCATGCAGGTATGGGTGGTCAAGGTGGTTTTGGTGGCGGCAACATGGATTTTGATGTAGAGGATATCTTTAGCCGGTTTGGGGATATTTTTGGTGGTGGATTTTTTGGAGAAGATATGTTTTCTGGAGGAGGGCGGGGTCGTTCTCGAGGTCGTAGAAGGGAACCAGGAACCCCAGGTTCAGATTTAAAAATTCGTATACCACTTAGCCTAGAGGAAATAGCTTTTGGCGCTGAAAAAAAGTTAAAAGTAAAAAAACAGCTTATTTGCGATACTTGTACGGGTACCGGTGCGGCTAGTGATTCAGATTTTGAAACCTGTAGCACCTGTAATGGTCTTGGCGAAGTTCGACAAGTTACCCGTACCATGCTGGGGCAAATGGTGAATGTTCAAGCGTGCCCTACCTGTCAGGGAGAGGGGCGGATTATCCGAAATAAATGTACGTCATGTTCGGGTGAAGGTAGAACGAATGGGGAAGAGACCATCAAAGTGAATATACCTTCCGGTGTATCTGATGGTAATTATTTAACGCTTCGAGGTCAGGGAAATGCGGGCCGTCGTGGGGGGTCAGCGGGTGATCTAATTGTGCTCATTCAGGAAACGCCACACGAGCACTTCAAACGAGACGGAAATAATATATACTATGATCTCACATTAACCATCCCTCAAGCGGTGTTAGGCGCGGAAGTGGAAGTACCAACCTTAAAGGGTAAGGCTAAATTACGTATAGAAGAAGGTACACAACCCGGAAAGCTGCTGCGTATGCGAGGTAAAGGAATCATCGGATTAAATGGTTCGGGGGAAGGAGATCAGTATGTTAGGTTAAATGTGTATATCCCAAAGAAACTAACCGAAAAAGAGCGTACTGCCATTGAGAGCTTGCAAGGCAACGATAATTTTGCTACTTCCAACCAAACCGAAGAAGAAAAGGGATTCTTCTCGAAAATGAAAGATGTGTTTGGTGGGTAGTTGTACTAGGAGGTTGTGTGATTCTGACTTAAGAAGGTGAGCGCTTGAATTTTTCCCAATTCGGTGCTCTTTTTTCTAAAAAGGCGTTTTTTCCTTCTTCCGCCTCATCGGTCATATACGCCAGTCGAGTCGCCTCACCGGCAAATACTTGTTGACCAACTAAGCCATCATCAATGAGGTTAAAGGCGAATTTAACCATTTTTGTAGCTGTTGGGCTTTTTTGAAGAATCTCCTGCGCCCATTGGTAAGCGGTTTCTTCGAGTTCATCATGAGGAACCACCGCGTTGACCATTCCCATCTCGAAAGCTTCTTGAGCAGAGTAGTTTCGGCCTAAGAAGAAAATTTCACGAGCTCTTTTTTGCCCTACTTGGCGGGCTAGATAGGCTGAACCAAAGCCCCCATCAAAACTGGCAACATCGGTATCGGTTTGCTTAAAAATAGCGTATTCTTGGCTAGCAAGGCTTAGATCGCAGGTCACATGTAAACTGTGACCACCACCTACGGCCCAACCAGGTACTACCGCAATAACTACTTTGGGCATAAATCGGATTAATCGTTGAACCTCTAAGATGTTCAATCTAGGAATCCCATCCTCAGCTTTGTATCCTGTCTTTGCCCGCACTCGTTGATCACCCCCAGAACAAAAAGCCCAGCCTCCATCTTTTGGAGATGGCCCTTCACCCGAGAGTAAGACAACCCCGATATTGTTGTCCTCTTTGGCATCAAGCAGTGCTTCATACAACTCAAAAACGGTTTTTGGACGAAAGGCGTTGCGAACCTCGGGTCTGTTGAAGGCGATACGTGCCACACCGTTTCTAGTGGCATAGGTTATGTCTTCAAATGTTTTTTTAGGGATCCATATACTCATAAATACTCCTTTTGGATGTCCAGTTAGATGGGTCTGCTATAACTGGGAAATGAACAATTCAATTTCTTTTTGCCAAGTTTTAGGGTTGTCCCAGTTAACGCGGTGACCTGCTCCTTCTATAATGCTAAGATAAGAAGAAGGTAACATTAGATGCATTCGTTGGTTTATTGCTTTAAACTTTGAGTCATCTTCCCCCACTAAAAGCAGTACAGGCATGCGAAGGCTAGTAAGTCTATTTTCCACACTTGGCATAGTTCCCGCACCAAATCCTAACAAACTGTTGGCAATCCAGATGGGCTGCTGATTCTGCTGGATTTGTTTATAGGTCGCATTAATCGCTCGAGCATTGGGCGTATTAAATAGTGAAATATCCTCCCAATACCGTAAAAAAGACGAGTAATCCGACATTATTTCATCTGCTCGTTGGGCATCTAGGCTTTGCCTACTTTGGCGCTCGGTTTCTGAGGAAATTCCAAAATGTCCACTTTCAAGAACCAAGCCTTTACACAAGCTGGGATACTGAGTGGCTAGAGAAAGCGCAAGTCGTGCCCCCATGCTGTACCCTACCAAAATCACTGGTTTTTGACAATAATGACGAATGAAATAAGCCAAGTCCGCTACCTGTTCCTTAGCTGAGAATCGGTAATGCAATTCGGCACCCTCACTAGCTCCATGTCCGAGTAAATCCAAAGAAACAAGTCGGTGTGTACTCGCTAAATCAATCTCCGATAAAGCTTCATTAAAAATAGCATGAGAGCCTAAAAAACCATGCAAAAAAACTATATCCTGTTCTCCATCACCCTGTGTTAGGTAATAATATTGAAGTCCTCGTACTTGTTGATGTTGCCCCCTCATATTACTGCCTCAATTGATTGCGCTCAGCAATGGATGCTTGGCTATTGGTGATAAACTCAACGATGCGAACATTCGAAGCGGAATTAGTTGACGTAGGGTGTGATAGCTTCGGTTTATCCGGCTTCCCTATGTTAAGCTGCTTAGCCTGAGAGTGATTACGTTCACTGGTTAATGTATTTGTTCGGAGTACATTCTGCATTTGTTCGGCCCAATTAGACTCCCATAGCTGTTTAGAATGGGCGATTTTTGTGTAGGACAGCCCGTAGCCCTGTGCAAGATGCTCAATGGATACCGGTTGGGGAGTTAGAAACCATTCCATGCTTTCTGGAGCTGCTTGTTGAACGGGTAGGCTACTGAAAATACTGCCACCTCCGTTATTAATGACAAAAATTATTAATGGTTGGGTGATGAGTTTTGCAGATAATAGGGCGTTGATGTCATATAAAAACGCAATATCACCAGTAATGAGAGCCATAGGTAGTTGGGTGGCTAAGGACACTCCTAGTGCAGTAGAACTAATCCCATCGATTCCTGCAGCGCCTCGCTGGGCTAGCAATGGGTTGTCAACCGACCACATAGGAGCAAATAACCCTTGATCACGAACTGGTAAAGAGTTGGATAAAAAAATGGGGGTTGATGGCGGGATAATGGTACTTAGCCGGTGAAATACCGCCCCATCGGTAAGTATATCGTTTTTAGTATGGGAGAATTGTTTCGCTAACCGCTTTAAATGTTGCCCATGTTGCTCATCAAGGGCATTATGCCAATCTTTGGCTGTAACTTGAGTGTACTTTTTTTTCAGATCAACCCAATAAAAAGCCGCTTCTGGAGTGATGAAATAAGGTTCACTGGTTAATGCGTCTTCGAAAGGTTCATGCGTGATGAACCGTAGTTGAGTGAGGTGCTTACTCTCGGATAAAAAACGAGCCAAAGCTGGGTTTACTACTTCCTTTCCTAAACGAACAATTCCGTCAATTGATGTGAATGGAGATGAGCCGGGATGCTTTAAACGGTATAGCCATGCTTCCCACCCTAAAATAACTTTGCTTTTAATCATCTTTGAATCTTCCAAATCCCACCCATACAAGGAAGCTCCTGGCTCTAGAATGATTCGGGCATTTGGATGCTTTGCGAGAGTAGGTAGGAGTTTAAACCATTGAAATGGGGTAGGATCTGAGCCTATGACGATCAAAGGTCTCTTCATTTCAGCATAGCTATTCTGCACCTGATCAGGGTGCAATAGCAGTGCTTCTTTATCAAGGACCTGGTTCAAATATTTGTGGTGAGTATTAAAAGTAGGCTCCTGCTTAGCAGTAGCAGAATGTAATCTGGAAGGTGTAGTTAGCCCTATTAATTCAGGTCGAACTAGGCGATGAGAGGGTAGGTCCGATACGGAAATAGTAGAAGCTTTTTTTGCTTCTAAAACCAATGCTCTACTGTCCTGAACATATTGGTTAAACTGTTCTTGTGTTGGTTCAAAAGGCTTGTTGAAAGGAACGTTGATATGAACAGGCCCCCCTGAGGTGGCCAACTGTAATGCGCGTATCACATCTTCTTGGATATCCGATGGATTTTCTTTCCCGTTTTGAGTTTCCGCCTCTGGTAATTGGATAAAATCCAAAACATGCCTGCCAAATAGATGCTGCTGTTGTATAGTTTGTGATGCTCCAATTTGTTGGAGATGTGCTGGGCGATCGGCAGTGAGGACGACCAGTGGAATTGAAGATTGATAGGCTTCGATAACAGCGGGGTAATAATTCGCGCCAGCTGTTCCGGATGTACAACAAAGAAGTGTAGGTCTTTTTGATACTTTAGACATTCCGAGCGCCACGAAACCGGCTGATCGTTCATCGATGACAGAAACACATCGAATACCGGGAAAATGAATAAGTGCAAGTATAAGAGAGGTATTTCGAGAACCAGGAGAAAGAACGGCCTCTTTTATGCCTTGGTTGTAACACTCTTTAATTAGCGCAGAGGCCGAACTAAAGGATAGGGTCTTTTGCATAATGTTTTTCCAAAGGAGGAGATTCTTGTACCCGCGTTGCAATTCGTACTGCGTCTACCATAGGTTTGAATTTGAGTTCGGTTTCCATCCATTCATTTTTTGGATCCGAATCTTCAACTATACCGCATCCTGCATAAAAATGAGCCGTATTTTTCTCAATTAAGCCACTTCGAATTGCGACGTAGAATTCACCTGTGCCATGTGAGTTAATCCACCCAATTGGGGAAGCATACCAACCCCTGGTAAAAGATTCTTCTTTTTCGATAAATTCAAGTGCTTTCTCCCTAGGAAATCCACCTACTGCAGGGGTTGGATGGAGATCTTTAAGTACGTTTGTTCTAGAAACCCCTTTTTTGAATATAGCTGATATCGGTGTATAAAGATGTTGTACGTTAGGTAGCTTTTTTACTTGTGGTGAGCTAGAATGTTCCATCCGTTCTGAATAGGGCACCAAATCTTCTTCAATGGCTTCTATAACTATTTGATGCTCGAGTCTGTCTTTCTTAGAATTTAGAAGTTTACCTGCGAGATCATCATCCTCCTCATAGGTTTTGCCTCGCATTGAACTACCTGCTAAACTTTCAGTTTCAACTTGGGTAGGTGTAAATCGGGCTAATCGTTCTGGAGTAGCCCCTATAAAATAAGAATCACCTTTTGGATTTACGCAAAAAACAAAACAATCTGGGTATTGTTGTTCAAGATTTGAAATTACATCTGCTGCTTTGGGTTTCTGCGATAGTGATTGGGTAACTTTTCGAGCAAGAACTACTTTTTTTAACTCCTTGGCGTCAAATGCTTTTTTTGCTTTTATGACCATTTTTTTCCATGCTGTAAATGCTCTGATATTGCCGGGTTGATTACCTAAAGTCTGTGGATTAGTGGTAAATGAACTATCAATATTGGATGGTAAAAATGTAGATAGTAGTTTTTTATTGTGCTCCACATTACCATTGATGTATGTGGAGTCATATGGATTATGGTTATTCCATGAATACAATTTATCTTGAAACTTATTTACCAGATTATCAACCGTTTCAAAATCATTAATACGTTCTATCAAACTAAGTGTAGCTTCATCTTTGGTTTTTACAATGGTCCATTCTGGTAAATGAAAGAGAGAAGGTTCAAAGTCGGCCCATTCTGAATTTTTTTTTAGGGTATTAAAAAAAGAAAACCCACCAAGTAATTGAAGAGGGTATGGTCTGCTTAGTGAATTAAAATGATGGACCCTGTTGAATAGATTTTTACCTAAGGCGGAAGTTCTATGAAACCTATTACTGCCGCTTGTACTTACTCGTTCTAAAGCACCTTGCCCCACAATCGTGAAAGAATTCGTTGGGTGAGATAAATAAAAGGTTGGCTTAGAGGTGACAAGTCGTTTAGCCAAATCATTATTTGTCTGCATAGGTACAGGTAGACTTATTGCTACATACTCATGCTCGTTAGAATGGTGGATATGTTGATCTAATACAGTATGTAAAAATGCTCTAAATGCTGGCCAGTTGAACCTATTTTTTGGCATTGAAAAAAGATTAACCTGTTATTTAGTTGAACTTTCAATATAAATTGAAAATTCAACTTTATAAAGGATAATCAAAATTTTTTACGGGTTCTGCTTAAATATTAATCTTCATCTAGCATCGTCGTCTAAGCCATGTATAAAAGGATGTTTTATTCCAAAATCATTCGGGTTGTATGGAGCATGTTGATAAAAACAATTCCAAGCAAGCTCACTTTTCCCATCACTATCGACCCAGTTAGGGTGAGATTGCTTTATTAACCCAACGATTCGTTTGGCATAGACTTCTCTTTCAGCCAAATCACTAATCCTTGGTAGTGCTTTCATCATAAGGTCTAGATTATACCCACAATCATAGTCAGTGGGCTTAGTCTGCTCAATAAACATAAATCATTCGTTATTAAATTGTTAAGAAGAATAAAGTTAAAACTTTTTTACCAAATACATTTTTTTTACTTGTATAATATGAAGTAGCATAATGCTTAATTTTTAATTTGATAGATATTTGGTTGTGAGAAGATCTTCGTGTATTAAGGTTCTCCTGAAAAAGTAAATAAGCTTACACTCGTATATTATGATGTGTATTTTTCATATTACACATTTTATCCATTCAATTCTTTTTATTTTATTTCAATGATATATAAATCGATTATTGATGCGGTTGGAAATACCCCCATCGTTCAACTACAGCACATATATAAGGGTTTGGGATCGATGTTGGCTAAAGTTGAATACATGAACCCCGGAAACAGCGTTAAAGATCGGATTGCTATTAAGATGATAGAAGACGCTGAGAAAAAGGGACTATTGAAACCAGGAGGAACAATTATTGAAGGAACTTCAGGAAATACAGGGATGGGGCTTGCGTTGGTGGCCATAGCCAAGGGATATAAATGTATTTTTACCACGACCGATAAACAAAGTCAATCCAAAATCGACATTTTACGGGCTGTAGGCGCTGAGGTACTTGTGTGTCCGACCAATGTTGAGCCAGAAGATCCACAAAGTTATTATTCGGTAGCTAAGCGATTAAGCTCGGAATTATCCAACTCATTTTATCCGAATCAGTACGATAATAAGAGTAATTTATTGGCCCATTATGAAACAACGGGACCCGAAATATGGGAGCAAACTGAGGGCGCTATAACTCATTATGTCGCTGGAATGGGGACTGGTGGTACCATATCGGGAGTGGGTAAGTTTTTAAAAGAGCAAAATCCCGATATTAAGGTCATTGGGATTGATTCGTTTGGTTCCGTTTATAAAAAGTATTTTGAGACAGGTGAGTTCGATAAAAACGAAATAAAGCCCTACATGACCGAAGGAATCGGTGAAGATATTATTCCCGGTACCATAGATTTTAGGTATGTTGATCAGGTCATTCAAGTGAGTGATAAAGAGTCGGCACTCCGAACTCGGGAGCTAGCTTCAAAAGAAGGCTTGTTTATAGGTTGGTCATGTGGAGCGGCAGTTGAAGGAGCGCTAGAGTACCTAAAAAGTCATCCTTTATCCGCCAATGATACCATGGTAGTGATACTACCAGATAGTGGAACCCGGTACCTAAATAAAGTGTATAATGACGATTGGATGAAAGAGCAGGGTTTCTTAGAATAAACCCAGATTAGCCAGGAACGTCATCAGACTTAAATATAATTACAGTATGAATAGTAACAACAATACCCCGAAGCCATCTAAAACGATAAAAGGACCTAAAGCAGGAACCATGGAGATTGAACTTAGCGAAGCTGAATCCATGGGGACCTATTCTAATTTGGTTATGATAACGCATTCACCATCGGAATTTATCTTAGATTTTATAGCAGTTATGCCAGGAGTTCCAAAGGCCAAAGTAGCCAAACGAATGATTCTGACTCCGGACCACGCTAAACGCTTAATGAACGCTCTTCAAGATAATGTCTCCAAATATGAAGCTGAACACGGGGCCATTCAAAACAAGACCAAGGATATTCCATTGTACAGAGGCCCTCAAGCAGAAGCATAGATCCTAAAGCCCGTACTATAAATCCTGGAGCTTTAGCAGAGGTTCGCAAGCAGAAAAATAACCCTCAAGTAAAATCAAAAGCTGTTTGCCCTTCCATTATCAACTAAGGGAGTTATTTTCGAATAAGTTTTATACCGACTGTACCCACACACAAGAAAAGTAGATGTGGAATAAGTGCAGCCCAAATTGGAGGCAGTAGACCTAGTGCACCAAATGGTTCCATGATTTTCATGATAACCAGGTACAAGAAACTGATCACCAAGCCGGCAGCAATGTACACCCCTTTCCCCCCTCTACGTCGAACGGCTGCCACCGCAAATCCAATAATCAAGACCACTACAATTGAGAAGGGGTAGGCCATCCGGGCATACAGTTGAACTTGTGGTATTTCAATACCACTGGCACCACTGCGTTTAATTCCATCAATGTACTGAAAAGCTTCGGTATAGCTCAATTGATAAATATCAGAGCTACTTCGTGCTAAATCTTGAGGAAGTAGGCTGAGAAGAGTATCAAATCCTGCCACATTACGCTCTACAAAGCCTGAATCTGTAAATATCCGTTCTTGAACGGTGGTAAGACGCCATTCATTTTTATCTTCCAACCATGCCATATTAGTAGCAGTAAGAAGTTTTTTCACACCTCTTTGGTCGAATTGAACCATCCGAATTCGATAGGCTGTTTGTTGGTCGCGATCGAAATAATTCACCTGCAAATAGCTCTCGGGTGAAAGTTCTCGATAAATATCGTTACGATCTAGTTGTTCATTTTTTTGCTTAATGTATTGCTCTTCAAACTGAATTCTCTGGGCATTAGATACAGGAATGATCCAGGCATCTAAGGCGCTAAGACCTATCGCACTTATTAATCCAAACATAAGGTAAGGGATGAATAATCTATATAGGCTCACCCCGGCTGCTTTTAGGGAGGTAATTTCAAGACGCTCTGAAAGTTGGCCTACCAGATATAAACAAGCCGAAAATATGGCTAAAGGCAATACTAGCCGAATCATTTCGGGGATATAATTGATATAGTAATCGCCCCAAATTTCCCCCATAGTAGCACCACGATCTGTAAAATCGTCGCTGTTTTCTGAGAAATCGATGATAATAAAAATAAAAATTAGCACCACTAATACCAGCGAAGTGATCGAAATTAAGCGACGAATGATATATCGATCTAGATGCTTCACTCGGTAACTCGATCCGATTTGTTGGGTAATAATGAGCGCAAATCGTAGCTTAGATGTAGTAATAATAGGAAGCCAATCATCATATAGAAGAGGTTGAAAGACCACATTCCCCAAAATGGGCTAATAAACAATCTATCGGCTAATTTTTCTCCTTGAATTACCGATATCCAGTATACTGTTAACAATATTGAGGCGATAATTGCGGCATATCCAACATTCCCTTTCCGTGTGAGTATCCCAATAGGCGCACCCAATAAAACAAATATAATGCAGGCAAAAGGAATGGAGAATTTCTTGTGAATTTCAACCCAATACCGTTGAATTCGTTTAACTCTCCATAACTCATTGCTTTTGGCCCGCTCAATTTGGGATTGGGCATTTTCAACTTGGCTATATCCTAAGTTTGCAAGACGAATTTGCTGCGTAATAGAACCGACTTGGTTTAGAATAAAGAGATTTGATTGGGCTATATGCCCTGATTTAGTAGGTTTAGTTGATGCAGCACCTTGGTTGAAGGTTGCTGGATGAAGTGTACTTATGGAATCCTCAACTATTTGATAGCGGAGTTCTTTTATTTCTTGTTCCAGGGTATCAACAACAAACGCCATCGCCTGAATACTCATGGTGCGATCACTTCGAGAAGAGCTTGAGCCAACACTTCGATTAAAAGCTAGGTCAGAAAGATCAAAGGTTTTTCGATGCTTTTGAAACTTGATTTGCTCCATATTTCGGTCTCGAGTAGCCGCTCGTTTGCTAGGATATCGAAGAATTTCACCATCGAATAAATGCAAGGTAAGCGCTTCAGTGCCCTCACTTGTTAAAAAACCTTTATCTGCTTTGATGTAGGCTCTATTTTGAAGATTGGTGGGTTCTTGAAACAGGGTAATGTTATATAAAGTGTCTGAAACAGGATCTATCCGGTCGACCAGAAAGGTGTAGCCTTCAATGCCATCATAGAACACATTGGGTTCTAACTCGAAACCGGGCTTTTTTAGTCGAATATCTATGAATAGGCTTCTAGCTTTACTATTGGCTTCGGGGAGCACCGCATTTGAAAACCACATAAGCCCAGCCGACAATAAAATAGACGCTATCAAAACGGGCATAATTATCTGTAGAGTATTCACTCCAGAAGCTCTGAGGGCAGTTAATTCATTGTGCTCTGAAAACTTCCCAAACGCCATTAGGCTGGCAACTAGCACCGCCATAGGTGCAGCCAGTACAACCATATAGGCTAGATTAGTAATGATTAGTTCAAGAATAACCCCTAGAGGAATATCTTTACCGATGAGTTTATCGATATGTAACACCAAGAACTGCATGAGCAGAACAAACATGACCCCGAAAAAACAAAAGAGGAATGGGCCCAAATGTTTTTTGAGTAAATCTATTTGTAGCGGGTTCAATTTCATTGATGTTAATTTTGAAAAAGAAAACAAGGAGAAGTGTTTATAATCTACGATCAAGTCTCGGTAAATGCTTTCAACATAGCCAAATATATGGTATTATTGGAATCCATTTGCGAATAATCAGCCACCAAAACTCAAGTGCCTATAATCCACCGTTACTATTCTATTCATTAGTACTTTTTAGGTGCCAACATTACAGTTCAGATGCATTTGTACATGTTGGGCGATAATAACACTCATTTTCGCCTTAGTTGGAGACGTGCGTCTTTTTGCTCAAGAGCGTGGAGGGGGGCAAAATCAAAATCTTCAACAACAGCAACGTCAACAGCAA
>ERZ891134.896-NODE-896-length-22325-cov-9.533363_pt1 | contig 22325 bp, 39 predicted proteins | sample MGYA00520888_ERZ891134 | MGnify/ENA primary metagenome ERZ891134 (study PRJEB32303, sample SAMEA104408692) | aquatic metagenome | biome: Brackish water; feature: Coastal; material: water | place: Baltic Sea | collected 2014-10-23 | depth 10 m ... | reverse complement strand
TGCCGTTCTTATTATCGGCCCCCGTGGAATGGTCCGAAGCATTGGTCCGGGGCCCGCCAGGGCGAAGGGTGGGGGTTGGGGTTGGGGGCTAATATCTATTTGTCAACTAAGAATATTCCGGTAGTTGATTTATCTCTGGTTGAGTAACATAACCCTGGCAAAGTTTTGCGTAGATCTGTTTACTCGTATTATGGAATTTGCCACCGCTATGTATTTCTGTTTCCTCTATGTTTTGCCTCACCACACTTCTCAGGTAAGACAATTCGTGTGGGGTCAGTTGGAATGTGTATTGCTCCGAGGAGTTCTCTTTGTGTCCTTCTAAAGTCATCACAAGTTAAAGGGTCGTTGCAATAATCTTTCATCTGATTTTATTTAGTTTGTGAACAGTTAAAGGTACGAATGCCTCGGCGGTTTAACATAGCAAGGACACCTTCGCTATCATCGAAAGCGCCATGGACGTCAAACTTGTCTGTGATCTCAGAAACAAAATCTTCTTTCATCTCCCAATCTTTGCGGAAGTCATCTGCCCCGCGCATTAGCAAACAATCGGCCTCAATTCCATGGCGGCTAAGCCATGCCTCTGTGACTTCTCTTGATTCTTCGCTCCTCCCTGTAAGTAGGATGATGGCGTGATTAAAGCTAAGCGCAGTCATCACCTCAATTGTTGACTCAATCGGAGTGTCATCTGCCATGGCTGCGGTAAACGCGGCCCAGTCTTTTGTCCTTCCATTAAGATGGTGAACGCGGTGATTGCAGTCGGCAATCGTACCGTCGATGTCAAAGATGAAACATTGAGTGGAGATTGGAAAATCTGGGAGCGTTTTATTCATAGATACAGTATACTCCAGATCGGGTCAAAAGTACAGGGCTATCAGCCAGTTTGACAGGTGGCCCATAGGCCCTGTTCTTTCAGGGTGTTTGGCCCTATTATAGTGATAACGAAATAAACCACAAACACCTATGTCGACTCGAGCTCTAATCGGTTACAAGATCCCAGGCTCAGAGCATATCGTCTCTATCTATCACCATTGGGATGGCTATCCTTCTTACCTCGGTAAACAACTATTAGAGAAATATTTCACAGATGATAAAGTCCGTGGCCTAATCGACCTAGGTGATCTATCTATGATCGACGCAGATAGAGACTGGGAGGGCAAGAAGTTTCCCAAACCTCAACCCCTAACCTACGCATCTCGTGGTGATAGAGATGCAACGCCCACAGTATCAGAGTCATTCAAAGAATATTGTGAGGAGGGTAACTCCTGCTACGCAGAATATGTCTACGTCTATGATCAAGGCTTCTGGTCATGTTATACTTGCCCCGACTGCGTTCTCACCAACATCTGATTCACAATGATTAAATCAAAGTCACAGATCCTTCGCGTCATAAAAGAAACTGCCGCACCGCATAAGCTCGACAGAAATGAGAAGTTTCAAGTCTTCTGTGGAGTCTGCGACAACATGTTGGCAGAGAATCGTATCACTCAAGAACAGCACATCCGCTGGACGCAGATCTTCTGAACAAAACTATGACATCTAACCTCTCAAAAATCAGACCTAAACTGCGCACCGAAGGCAGGGTCTCCGGCAACTTCGGACGTAACAAAGTAAGAGCAGGGTCGCAGATCGCCGACCTCGGTGTGACTAAGGCAGAGTCAGTTTCTATCATCCCTCGTGGTAAGTACGTGGAGAAGATGGAGACTATCTATTTCAATCCGCCCAACGAGAAGATGCGCGTCTTTGCGTATAAAGAACTCCATCGTCTCCAGTATTTCGGCGTGGAGCGGTTACCCAGCGGCCTACGCACCTGCGACCCATACCGGACACCTGGAGAACTGGCCTAATGGCCCTGTTCTTTTGGGGCATATGGCCCTATATTAGTATTAACGAATTAAACCACTACAAATCTTGACCGACGTCAAACTCAACCAGGAACAACAAGAATTCTATGACAAGGTCCAAGCACTTGACTTTGACAAGATGCTCCTTGCCGCACCTGCCGGCGCAGGCAAAACGTTTGTGCTTACACAAGCGCTCGCTCAATTACACCGAGAGGACGTAAAAGTCCTTCTCTGTGCACCGACACATCTCGCACGTGTCAACCTCTTGCAGAAGATGCCAGAGGATATTCGCCATGAGATACAGACCGCAACCGTGGCCTCGTTATTGATGCGTCATGGATTCACCACAGATGGCGGAGGCACCGCATTCACCCGTCCTAAGACTGATCGTCTCGGCAAATGGACGGTTATCGCCATCGATGAATGTTCCATGCTCGGAGCAAACGACGTCGAGGCACTTCAATCTTCTGGGGCAAAGATTATCTACACCGGAGACTTTGCCCAACTCCCCACTGTTATGCAGAAACGTGCAGACTTCTCTGACGTCCCTGTGTTTCATCTCGTCAAGCAGATGCGTCAGGCAGGTCCTATCCTTGCCGCCGCCGAGGCTAACCGCACAGAGACCAAGTTTCCAGAGGAGACAGTGCGCTCTGACGAGGGCAATGTTATCGTCACCGACTCTACCCAAGAGTTACTCGATGCGTTCTACAAAAATCTATCTGAGTGCAGCGTAGATGATTCTATCCATCATCGCTATATCGCTCGGACGAATAAAGAAGTGCTCGAGGTATCTACCTCTGCCCGCGATCAGATCCATGGCACAGATTCTACCTCTGAACCATTCATCGCCGACGAATATGTCATACTATATGAGACCTGCAGCGCAGGATACAACGGAGAAGTCGTCAAGATCACAGGAGTAAAGAAGGCCGACGTTGATCGTTTCCCAGGCCTATTCCAAGCCTTTGATATTGAGGTAGAGGGGTCACGTGGCAAGTGTTGGATAACCGCTATCCCACCAAGATCCAACCCCGTTGTCGATGAGTACAAGGAACAAATCAAGGAGCGTATCAACCTCGCCCGAGCCACTCGTAATGACGGAGAGCTCGATTTCTGCTTCACGACTCTCAAGAACCTCGACCAATTCTTCACCAAAGTAGGATACCCTTACGCGATCACCTGCCATAAATCTCAGGGTCAGTCCATCGCCAATGTATACGTCAACACCGTATCTTTCCAGGGCGCCTCTAACAAACGTGCGCTCCTCTATGTTGCTCTAAGCCGTGCGGTTAAGAACCTCTACACTGCCAAAGTGCCACCACGGAGATGGGAAGTGATCCGCAAGATCAACACTGAGTACAAACTCACCAAGGCAGAATACGAGACCAAGTTCAACGAACCCGCGTACAAGTTCCGCGTTCGTCATAACCTCGGCGCACGCACTCCTGAACAGAAACGTTTCCTAACCGGCATGATGCGGAACTGGATCGTGACCAGGTGACGAAGTGGCCCAAGGGCCCTGTTCTTTCAGGGCATTTGGCCCTATATTAGTACTAACGAAACAAACCAACCAGATGCGCAAGATCGAATCCCAGATGAACCAAGCGATCAACGATCGCATTGATTGGAGTTCTGGTAACACTCACGTTGAATATGAGCAGGGGACCGAGATCTCAAAGGTCTTTCTTCACGGTAACCTTATCGCCGAAGTTGGCAAAGGTTTCATTAGACTTTTCGATGGCGGATGGCAATCTAACACAACAAAATCCCGTCTAAATGCCATACTCATTGAGCATGGAGAGGAGGGCGATCGTGTGTTCCAATCCAACTTCGATTGGTTCCTTTCTATGAACACAGTCCAAGGGATCACCACGGTCCCGTTCTTCTCTTCAATGCGACTGGGCTGAGTCAGTCAGAGAACCGGCTACAAGCCCTGTTCAAGGGCGGCCATCTCTGGTATGATTAAAGAACAAACAAACACAGGAGACTACACACACTTCATCATGGCAAACATCCACCCCGTCGATTTCGCAGACAAACTAACCGTTGACGAGCGTATTCGTGAAACATTCATCAGAAGTTACGTTGATCATGTTTGCGAAAGTATGGACATCGAAGATATTATCAAAGCCTTTGCAGAGAAGCTTTGGGATGATACCAATCGCGACATTAAAGATGGCGCTGCAGATGGCATTGTTGAAGAGGCCGTGCACTTCTTTCCTGATATGATGACAAATAAGTTTAACGTTATTTCTGACTAAGATTAAAGAACAAACGAACAACATCTCTATCAAAACTATGACACTCGATCCTAACTTTGGCGCCGTTGATCCGGCCGATGTATTCACTTCTGATGAGTATGTAGGTGATGAAGAGGGCACGTACTTCGCGGGCGGAGAGATCGCCTTCAACGAATATTCGCCCGAAGATGACAAGGACGTCTACGATTCTGAGGAAGATATGTATGAGCCCGACGTCTTTGAGAACTTTGACGACTGAGGTCAGCTGAGGTAGTGGCCTAAGGGCCCTGTCAATTTCGACGGTTTGGCCCTATAGTAGTACTATGATCAAAACTACAAACCCCTACGAACAGACCCTACTTCAGAAAGGTTACTCTCTTAGAGAGATTCGCCAGACCAAGTCTACACAGACTCGGACATTCCCGATGACCATTCATGGTCGCACTTTTCAGACAGAGGTAGAATACCTCGACGCAATCCACGAATTCCTCAACGGTAACTGAACATGACTTACGAAGATCTCCTGGTCCAACTCTTGATGCTTGAGACATCTCAACTGAAGAAGTCTGTAACCATCTTCAATGTTGACGACGAAGAATACTATCCGCTTCAATCTGAGATGGCATTCTCAACAGAAGAGTGCGACACTCTCGATATTAACACCCCTGTTCTCTATCTCTAAGAATGGCATTCAGAGTTGTTGTTCCTTCCGCACGTTACGAAGACGTAACCACGAACGATCTAGACCAGGCGTGGAGGATTTGCATGGATTTATCCATCGAGTTTGGTTACGCCGAGATCAAGCGCAATCTTTGTGGCCCTGAGCCAATCATCGGATCCTACACAAACGGCAAATGAAAAGTTTACTCTCAAAGGTAGAACAACACCTCCAAGATCCGTACAATCGTCTTCGTTACCTCCAAGAGTTCATCGGTCAAAGTGACGAAGAGATGGACGCAAAATGTATGCTAAAGATCTACTACTATCTCTCTATTGTAACTGATTGCGAGGCACATTACTGATGAACACACTTTCACTGACAGATAACGAACTAGAATGCGTCCGGCATTTCCTTCAGTCGGCTCGTGATTGTGGTTACCCAAGCGGTAATGAACCCTACTACACAACCATTGACAAAGTCACATCGAAGATCTACGAGATTGTATACCCACCTCAACCGGATCCGTGGTCTGTGTTTGAGAACGATTACGAGGATTGATCATGGTCGAACATCTCATGGTGCAACAACAAGTAGAGAATGTCTGGCAACATATGGTCGGTGTTATCTGCCTGAACCTAACTAACCGCAAGGTTGTTAAACCATTCCTCACAGATCTCTTCTCTATCTGTTCCACACCTGAGGAGTTCCTTGAGTCCATGGATCAAGATACGCTCGAGACTATGCTCCAGCCCCTTGGAATGAATAAGGTCAGAGCTAAGCGTATCCGTAAGATGACCGAACAGATCTTAACTTGGGATGGCATTGACGCATCAGATCTCCACGGGATCGGTAAGTATGGTTCTGATAGTTACAGGATCTTCTACCTAAATGATATACCCACTGACGTCACAGACAAACAACTCAAGAAATACATCACAGGAATCTAATGACAATCGCACCATTCTCTGGCCAGGTTCTTAACGCTCCTCTCACTGCATTTCAGATAGAGTTGATGTGCAACGCGCTCGAACTCTATAAGACTTCCGGGTATAATTCAAAAGACCTTGAATACCTTGAGCAGCAACTGGTTCTTTACAGATCGATGCTACTTGAAAGGCACAAGCAAATTTTAGGGGAAAAGGTTTGTTGAAAGTTAAACTAAACAATGAAAGATCCAGATTCATTTTCAGACGACGCATGGCAGGCAGAGTTTAAATCTGGCATCGAAGATATAAAATTACTTCATCATTGTGTATCAGAGTTTCTACGTTTATGGCCGGGATCTCCGGCACGCCCTGCAGAAGAACAAGAAAGACTTAAGGCCTTAAAGAATGCTTTATATAGCGCAATCTTAGATCATACTTTACAGTCTTATTAAAGAAGAGAATAACATAAACGCAAATCCACGGATAGCCCCCAACCCCCGCCCCCCCACACTTGCGGTGGCCCCGGACCAATGCTTCGGACCATTCCACGGGGGCCGATAATAAGAACGGCAGGGACATTATCGCCCCTGCTCTTTCAGTATGTGGACATATATGTCGTTAGTTAGTTATATATAGTAATAACCTTATATATAGTAATAATAGAGGTATGTTAGGAGCGTCGGACCAAAAGAGGGGTGCCAATCCCTCTTGAGGTTTACCCTCACCATGCGCGGTTGAAGAGATACCCACCCTCGAATGTGTAGTCATGGCGAAGGTTTCGCTCCCAAGTCGCCTCATGATCGATCACCACGAAGTGTGGTACTTCTACCTCGAAGATATCCATGAAGTTCTCGACTACCTCACGGATTGATCCGAACTCCCCGCAGTATGCGTCCTCGAAGTACTCGATGTTCTCCACACCATTGTCCTCAACGAATGCCACGATCGCCTCGTTGTCGTAACCGTCATCGGTCAATTCTGCCCATTTCTCGTATGAGCCGTCCATGAAGTATTTGTAGCCATAATCCTCAACGAACTGCCGGCAATCCTCGAGTGGATATCCTTCGTCGTTGATAAGGTTGGAGAGGAAGGCAAGGACCTCAGGTGGTAGGGACTGGGCCCACTCGGCGTTAGTTTGGTTTGTAGGGATGAATGAACCGTCGGGTGAACACTGATCATCGATCATCTCTAGGATCATGGAGGTAGGGTTTGGTAGTGAGATCATACTATGAGAAAGCGGTAGATGGGGGGAAAGGTGGACGGTTGGTGAGTTGGCCATGGGCCAATCGCCGGACTGGTCCGATGGACGACAGTTTGGCTATAGCTGGGGCATCAGCCCAGGATGAATGAGCCATGGGCCAGGTAGTCGTTGACCTCCTCATCGGTGTCGATGCCCCATTGGCCGATGTCCATGCCGAGATAGACCGCGGTGTAGACCTTAGCCGCGGAAGATGAGGCGAAGACCACCTCGAGCATCGGGAGGTTGTTGTAGTTCTCGCCGGTGTATTTGGCAGAGAGGATGTCCGAGGTCTCCAATTCGGCCTCAGCGGCGATCAGGCCGTGGGCCTCCCAGATGTTCTTGACGCCTTCGCATACCATATCGTATGAGGCTTCGAATGGCATGGAGATGGAAGTGGTTTTGTTCATAAGACTAGTATACTCGAGATGGGCGTGGATTGACAGGGCTATTGGGCCGGTCTGGAGACCGACCTCACCTTACGCGGCGATGGCGTCAAACCCCAGATACTCCTCGACGTCCGATGCGTCATCGGTGTCAAGATAGACCTCGGTGAATGCGATGGCATCTTCATTGGTGAAGAATCCGACCTCACATTGAGGCCAGCCATTAGGGGCGTCCTCTATCCTTTTGATGAAGGAAGGACAGATGTCGGCCAGGCGTGAGATCTCGATCACGTCTCCGTATGGATTGGATCCACAGAGATCGAAGGTGGAGGAGATGGTAGGCATCGTGGAATCGGTTTTGTTCATGAATCTAATATAGGGCTTTTTGGGCCAAAAGAACAGGGCCATTGGGCCACTTCTCGAACTGGTTTTTATCCCTTGACGTGGGCTGACGTCTGGAGTAGGATGGAGGAGAGCTGGTCCGATGCACGAAGCGCATTAAAAATGGGAGGATTTCTCCTCCCTTTATTATATCAATTTAAGACTAATTCATCTTTAGAGATATCATATTCCTTGAGATAATTCTCAAGAGATTCTTTATCCTTAAAGAAGAATTGAATCTCTTCGATCCCCTCTTGGATCTTTCTAATTGGGATATATCTAATGATCCCCATTTGATTCATAAAATCTTGAGAATAATCTGATTCTATGATTTCAGATAAAGCGTCCATGATTATGGAAGGAAAGATTATTAGATCTTCCTTGGATAGATTGAAATCATTGAAAGTTTTGATGATCAAGAAAGGATCTCCGATTGATTTATTTCCTAAATCATAGAGGATCCATCCCCCGAATGGGGGGAAAAGTGGACGGTTTCCCAATTGGATTTTTCGCACCCAGGATCGGGCTAGATAGATATCAGACCGCGGATAGGGTGTTGGGTGTGCGGCGTCCTAGGAACTTGCCACCTCTGGCGTAGAAGGCGAAGGTCAGAGGGCGGGCGTTCCCGGTCTTATTCTTTGAGATGTAGGCGTAATCTGCGCCGAGGCGCTCACCGCACTGCTCGAGATCTGTGGCCAATTCATTCACCATTCCCACTTCAAATTCGGTGCAGTTATTGATGAAGGTAGGCAGGTATTTTGAATAGAAAGACATAGTCAGAAAGAAGAAGTGTGCCGGAAAGATTTAATTTAAGTTGGTTAGTTTTTATAGGATAACTAACGAACCTAAGATATATTTAGTGTCTATCTGAGATGGTCCAGGTGTCCCAATCTGAAGACGCGATGCGTCCGTCCCTGATGGCCTGGCGTCGATCGTTCTCCTTCTGGAGTTGGACACGGATCCTGTCCATCGCCCGGGACATCGTCGAGTCGGGGGCGGTCGGGCTGTGTAGGAAGATCCCATCGGATGATCGGGTCAGGGGTGAAGTGTTTTTTTCCATGAATCTAATATACCTCAGATCGGGTCAGATTGACAGGGCCAATGGGCCACTACCCCAACTGGCTGACCTGGACCTTGACCCGGGCGTGGAGGCTCTCGGCATCGGCCAGGATCATGTCACATCCCTCGAGTGAGCCGTTGGGACGTTTGCCGAGTAGGATCTCGGTCTTGATCATCATCCATTTGGTCACCTCTGCGTTGAGGGCATCGATCAGGCGTTCCTGTTCATAGGGCGTGAGTGTGAGCGTGAGTGTTGTGTTTTCCATCTCTTTATAATACACCAGATCAGGCGGGGAGTACAGGGCTAATGGCCTCTTCATCGACTGTCACCCAGGCCATGGGCTCACCGATGTGTGGGCATTTCCAGATGGTGGCCTTCTCTCCGAAGGTCATCGCGAGATCGTAGGCGTGGTCAATGTCCTTGGCCCAGAGGCATCCCCACTGATCGAGTTTGCGTCCGAAGGAAGTGGGCTGGACTGCGTAGTCAAAAGTTGATGTGGTCATCTCAGGGAGTGGATAGAGGGGGTCAGGCGGACCCGGATCAGAGGACGTAGATTCCGTGGGCGTTGAAGATCTCTGGGCGTGATGCCATCCAACCACCTTGCATTTTGGCCAGCTCGGCGGTGGAGGCCTTGCCCCACTTCTTCCAGACCCATGCGTATGCGGCGTCATGGGCGTCTACGCCATTGGCGGCTCCGAGCATCTTGGTGATGGAGGTGATCAGTCGGGCGTTGAGGTCGGTCATCTGGTCTGATTGATTTCGTTATTCCTAATATAGGGCCAAACGCCTCAAAAGAACAGGGCCATTGGGCCAGGTCTCCGACTGTCACCACCCCTCACGTCTCGCGTTTTTTCGCGGGATCGCGTAAACGCCCGGGCGGTAGCCAGAGGGGGGTCCGGCTCGTTTGACCGCCCCCCGGCCGCTCAGGGGTGTGCCAGCCCCCTACGTGCGCGGGCCATTTTTTGACAGGTCATGGCATAATTACCTTAGAGAAGGATATCACCTCAAGAAACCCAATCATTACGACCACATCCCATGATTTTGTCCTGATAAAATAAGGTATTGCTAATCCGTCGCCTACTATATGAAAAACCACCCCTATCGAAGTGTTAACGTGGAGGACAATGAAATACCCCAATATGACCGCACCGCTTCCAATCACCCGGGCAATCTCATCTGTTGCCAATCCGAGCCTCATCTCGTCTCCGTCCATCCTGAGCTAAGGTAATATACATCGTCGAGTATATCATCTAAGGTAGAGTTGGAGTTCTCCGATACTTTAATGGGCACACCATCGGACGGTATGGTTCCTTCCGCCACCCCTAACCTATTCTCCCAATATAACACCAGTACGTCCGATTCGTTGCGCAATGTGTTAAGGGCCATGAGGATCGGCTTAGTATAATCCACTGAGTCTGTGCCTTTAGTCATTTGTCCACTCCTCGTCGTTGTATACGTGCCACAGCCTAACCAGATCCTCTGGGTCTATCTGATTCGCGTAACATTCAAATAACGTAGAGATAGTCGCACCTTCCAGTCCTAACTCATTAAGAAGGTCGGCGATATAGCTATCGGCAGTTGGATAGCGTTGGAGCCAAAGGTCGTCTTCGCGGAGGGCCTCGGCGACTTCGATCTCTGTCATTTCATCCTGCGTGGGTTTGAGTTTCATTGATAAGATCTCCTTATGAGTGGGAAGGTCGGCGGGTAATCCCGCACAACATGAGATACGCCGAAGGCGTCAGATGTGCTCAATCATCTTACCATCAACACCATTCCCCCAATATACCTTAATGTCAAAACCTTCTGATAATTGCTGGATGAGCGAGCCCAGCTGATGCAGTTCGACAGGGTTGTCGCATTTTAGCTCTACCTCGTATCCTTCCTCTGAGATGAGATATGCGGCACTACGTGTGATATCCAACCTCACCTCTACGATGTCTTCGTGGTCGCCGATTGTGGAGAGGAGCTCGGGGTTTGTGGGGATCATAACGTAAAAGTTGATGGGTGGTTTGCTATGAGACTAATATACAATGGATAGGGCCACAAGTCCAGGGCCCTTGTGCCACTTCGATGAGTGGCCATCCGCAGGATGGGAGCGCTTGCGCTCACCCGCCATCCACCTGACATCCAACCATCGCGCCGCCAATTATCCCGGCGGGTATGCTCCAGATCCAGTTCTTCTTGGTGGCTAGTGTACCGCCTGCGGCACCACCTGCGATCCCGCCAATAATACTCCCCTCGATGCATGAATTATCATCGACTCTGCCTTGTATCGCCCCTCCGCTATGTGGCTGAGGCGTCCGTTGCGCACGGCGAGGTGCGCATGCTACCTTTTGCCGTTTGTAATAGGACCTAACCCGACCAGGGTTAGAAGGACCTGTGCCAGGGACATACTCCTCTGTGTATACTTTCTTGAAGCAATCTGTGCTCTCCATCCCACCGCTCTGAGAGTAATCGGCTAGGGCGGGGGTGGGCAACGCTCCTAGGATTAGCGCAAGAGCGCCTATAACTTTAGTTAGTTTGTTCATAATCATAATCATAATTTACCAGAGACAATACCAGAGTTAACAACACGGGAGTGGTCTTCGAGCGTACCATCTTGGAGGCACTTAAGATGCCAGCGGGACACTTTCAATACACCGTCGTAGGTTGCCCCGGTGATGAAATGCCCACCTAACGGATTCTTTAACACAGAGGTGTATAGACCAAACCTGGTCTTCTTTATGTAGAAGGCGTCATCCACCCACTCTACATCTTCGGGGATGTCCTTCTCAACGGTGTTATTAGGGCCCAGGGTGGTAAGAAGCGAGGGGTGGATTGCGGCCTCTGCCTCTCTTTCTTGAGCTGTATCTAGCATCTCTTCATGCGTCATCTGAAGTTTCCTCCTCATCCTCTTTCTTCTTATTAAACCCAAACGGGCCTTCTTTATCTTCTAAAGCCAATCTTAAGGCAACACCGCCGACTGCTTCCATTACCTTAAGGATGTCTTCAGACTTGGCGTCTTCGCCTAGTTCTTTTGCCACGTACCAGTACTTCGGCCAGAACGTTTCGCCTGCTTTTTGATAGTCTTCAAGTGTTAGGATCTTCATTGTTAAGAGTTTGTTAAATTGATGGTTCCCCGGCGCTTTAGCGTAACATTAAGAGTTAGCTATCTCTACTCCCTCGCCTCCACATTGCGTCTGCTATTGCCCTGGCCTGACGGCTATTCTCTTCTTTCTCCTCAGGAGTGAGTGGTTTGGCTTTATAAGGCACAGCCCACACGATCTCTTTGGTGACGAAGTCTCGCCTCCACCCCTCATCGAAGATCGTCCCGATTAGCTCGAGTGCCCTATTCTCACGGGCAACTTTAGTTGCCGGGCGTTTAGCTTTAGGGATGGAGTCGTGGAGGAGGTTGTCGAGTTCCCTGGAGTCTTTGGCATAGCCACTGGGCGCCATTACGTACCAGATGTTATACTGGGGCGATTCGCCCTTAGAGTTAGGAAACGGAGTCTTGTAGAACTCAATGAGCTCCAAGAGCCTCGACTCTACTTGTTCGTCATCGGGCAGACCTAATTTAGGTATATCCTCCCCTGATTCGCCATAGCGCCGACTTAGCAGATCGATGATGGAGGACTTCAATCGCCCGGGGTCGGGGTAGGTACGAGGGCGTTTAGCTCGAGGGGCCATCTAGGACTTTGTGGAGTTGTCCTCATCATACCATCGACAAGGCCGCGGTGTCAAGGCGGCTAGGGCCACTTCGCGATCTGGCCATCCCTTCTCAACTTTGGAGATAGAGAAGGCGCCAATAACTACGTTGGTGTCTTCGGCTTTGTGGCATCCGCGACCTACGCATATACTCATAGTTTGTAACTCTACATCTATAAAACTAACTAACCCAAATAAATTATCGCCTATCGTTACCTCATCGCCTATCTTAAATGAACTAAAGTTTTCTGGCATAGGTGAAAGTTAACTAACTAACTAAATTATATCATAGTTTCATGGAAGAAGAAGAGGTGCTGGGGGTGAATCTTGATGAGTTGTCTTCTTTGTTCTCAAGCTCTGAGTTCTTAGGGGGGAGGAGTTTTGGCTGGGGGTTGGCCCCGTATAAGAATGTTGTGGTTTCCCCCGACGGGGTGATGAAGGCCGATGATAGTGTTGTGCTCTACATCGATGCGTTTGGCGAAGCTAACCTTAACTCTAAGATGTGGATGTACCAGAAAGCCGATCCGCTTGATGCGTATGTTGAGCCTGAGTTCTCTCCCTCTAACTTATTTATTAGGGGGCTGCAGAAGAGTGTGGGTGTGCCCACCTACGGCATTATCTCTTATCCTTGGTATAAAGTCGATGAGAAGGGGCTGAAGAAAATCAAATACCCAGACGATACGCCTTTTGGGTTTGTGCCTTGTAACGGATATAAAGTAGAGGTAGGGGGGAAGGAGATCCAGCTCCCTGACCTTGTCTCTAGGACAGTGACAGAAGGTGCGGGCGTTAATGCAACTACTAAGGTAGAGTATATCGCTCCGCCTGGCTGTACGATGATGATGAAATTGCCAGGGGGGATAGATGGGGCATCCTCGACAAGTATATTCGGAAGGACGATATCTCAGAACTTTGAAGGGGATCTGGTGACTTGGGGGAACCCTGGGTCGCCGTACGGTGCTGCGCTATTTGAGTGAGATATAGATAAGTAGGGGCGATATGCATAGTTTTCCTGGCGCCCCGCAGTGCAGCCTCGGAACGCATAACCTGCAGGTAGGCCGGGCAACATTGAACTGGCCAGGGGGCACCTGGCTTTGGGATGGTGGGATTGTCACATTTGAGTGATTATGTTAACAAATCTTAATAAAAGTTAGATTCTCCCTAATAAATCCATAAACGAAGGTAGTGCTGGTGGTTGGTTACTCATATATTATATACCATTTGGCTTAGCTTGTCAATGGCAGGGAACCCGTCCAGACTGACGTCTGTCCACCCTGTTCCAGCTCGTGCATGTTCCTGTGGGGTACATAAAATACCCTCCCCCTTAGTCTACCCCCTCCCCCCTCACGGCGGGCTAAAAAGGGTTGGGAAGGGGGGGGGGGGGTCATGTACCTGTATAGAGTTGCGCGCTGTGCCCCGCTGGGATTTCAGGGCTAAAACTGTATCATTTGATACTAAAAAGCCTATATTTTGAGGGATTTTGCTACAGATTTTGGTCGTAGGTGCCTAAGTTTTTGTAAAATAAGTTTTTATGTCTCTACCCCCCTTCACAGTAAATGGCAAAAAACAGCCCTTTTTTACGGCTAAAATGGGAAGGGGGGTGGCAAAACAGTATCAATTTATACCAAATTACGGGCCTCCCCTCCCCCAATAAAAAAGCCCCTGACTGGGGAAAGTCAGAGGTTCAGTTGAAAGAGAATTGAGAATTGATTAGTTTATTGAGGAAGAACCCCTATGGAATCCACAGAGATTCAATTGTTTTCTGACACTTTTGATGTCAACCAGCTAACCTCGCAAGAGACCCGTGAAAATCTCTATCTATCTATAAACCAGCTAGATGTAAATAATCTCAGCGACCGAGACATCAGGAGCAACTTTAATGGCATCAGAGTAGCCCTAGGTGTTTTCATACGTAAGTTTGTAGAGTTAGAAGGAGAGATCAAAGACGTTAAGTTAGGACAAATCGCCTACGAATCAAAGATGGAAAGATTATTTTTAAAAAGCAGGACAGAGATCCAAGAGTTAAAGCAAGAACTAAATACTATGAGGGTTGCTGATAGGCAGATGGAGAAAGTCGTTCAGGTCGCAAAACTCTTGAAGGATAATAACTACGCGCCTGTTGCTATTAAGTCTATGATGAGGGGTATAACAAATGGTGAGGTCATTAAAGACTCTGTGGCTCCCGAAGACTTCGCTCAGAGGATAGAGTGGGCACAGACTAACGGATTTAGGTGGAATAAGAATAACCGTCCGCCGGCTAAGATCAAGAAACAGATAGATCTATTAGAGACCTGGGAGATGGAGTTTCACAAGGCTAGGTCTTTACCTCAAAATTTCTTGCTTGACAAGGATTTTGTCTTAAGGATCGGGAAAGGTGCGGCGGCGGGCGCCCTCTCTGCTATAGAGGAGATCCTAGGTTACCAGCTTATAGAGAGGAAGAAGCTCTCCACATTTAATTGTTATCAAAGATCTATTAAGTTACTAGAAGAGAAACTAACTAACTATAGTGAAGTTGTGGAAGTATCTGTAGTATCTACTAATCTTAGTGAGTTAGTATATGACATATTTGGAGAGCTAAGCAAAGAATCTTATGATAAAATTATCTATGGACTCAATAAGTTACCAGCCAACGCCACCCCATCTCAGATATTAAGTCAGATAAAAATATATTTCTCTATAGATTTATTCCCTAGATTTATTGATACTACTAAGATAACTAACCCACTAACATTATTACCAAAGCTTCAGAGTACCGCGTATGACGCCGAGCTAATTAGGTTAATTAATCAGTACATCGTCTGAGATAGAGATTATCTTTTTTAAGTTAGCATCTTTATATAACAACTTACCAATCCCTTCTACGTCATAAAGATACTGGTTTACTTCCTCTAGGATTAAGAACTTAACATCGCTTTTTTGCATGTGGAACCAGTTCCCCAAGCTTTTGTTCTTGGCATAGAACATCTTTACTTCGATAGACTGTTTATTAAGCTCGTGGGCAAGTTCCTGATTTAACTGAACCGGAGAATAGTTTCGTTTGGAGTCACCCCACTCGAAATCTTTTAACCCTAAGTTAGAAACGTAGTTATAAAAGTATTCTAGTCCTAATTTCTTTTCTTCAAAATTCATAGTTCCCCAGATACATCTTGAAATAATAGAAGCCAAAGTCTTAATAGAAGATTTTATCCCGCTCAAAGCTGGCCGAAAGCTGCTGTCCTTGTCCCTATTGGTTAGTTTTTTCTCTAGTTCTAGACCTATAACCAAAGCTTTAGAGATAACCCTAAGGTGCTTCTCTTTTATATCTAGCTCAACCCAGTTAATGCAACTACCCCTGCTCGAAATCAAGATCGCGCTGATAGAGTCGTCTGCTCCCGGAGTGCCTATCTCTGATTGACTTAGTAGGTTTTTGAAAGCTCTTGTGTAAGTACTCTTCCTACAACTCAACGAACCAACTATAGTAATTATTTTTAGTTGGCAGAATAGTTCCTCCGCAGAAATTAACTCAGAGTTATATGCTTTTAGCACAGCCTCTAAAGTTAACTGACCTAGTTTCTTGGCTTTCACCGCTTCTACAAGGATCCTAGAAGCTTTGCTCTTAGTCGCAGGGTGCTTAAACGTTCTTTTAAGAGATGTCACCGATAAAAACTCTAGGGCTGCAGAAAGAACCATTATAGAGCAATGAGGGCTTATTAACGCGGCCTTAGCAAAAGCTTCAAAGTTAGCATTATTTCTGTAAAAATATCTAGATTCTGCGACCCAAGACTCAGGAGAGTGATAGATTTTTGAGATAGACTTTATCCAGTTATCATCTCCAAAAAGCTCCAGGAGTTCAAAAGCTGGGTTCTCTAGAACTTCTTCCATATATAACCTAGCAGCGGCTCTTAGAGTGAGCTCCCCTGCATTTGGATTAGAAGCAACAGCTTTTCTAACTTTGACTGATAGGGTTGTGTGCCAGATCTCGTTTAATTGCCCGGGTGTTGTTGATTCATCCTGAGCTATCTCTAGTAGCTCTTTATTAGTAATCTTCACGTGCCTTAGCCGGGTCTTCATTAGCGCTTACGACGTTTGTCAGTGTGGAGTTTTACAAATATGTCGTGCCAGAAAACCTGAGCGCATTCATGAGAGCAGATGTGATCAGCTGCAAGCTTTGATTTATAGCTTGTTGCTTTCCCACAAATTACGCAGGGCCTTTTAATCTTTTCTAACCTGTAAATATCGTTTTGATATTCTTCTACGGGGCTGCCGTTAAAATAAGTCTTGTGAGCCATTGGTAAGGCTTTGAACTACTGTACTATTATATCATAAACTCTTTAGTTTATTTACGACTTTATCTTTTTCTTCACGAGCTTTTATAAACTTATCTCTAGCCTTACGTTTCTTATCACGAACCCGCTTTAGTTCCCTACGGGCCAACGCAAAAACCCGCCACATAACCTCAGAGATAGAGGCATCTTCAAAAAGGTCCCTCCACTCATCTAGCTCCTTGGCAACTTCCTCTCTAACTCTGATTGTCCTGTATTTTACTCGCTTGGACTTTTGATCAGAGTTAGAATTGAAGGGTATGCTCATTTTATTAAGAAGGCGGGATGTGAACTACGTAAGATACGGTAAGATCAACGACACCAGCAGCGCTTCCTCCAACATTATCTGTAAAGGAGAGCAAGCGGTCACCTGATTTAAGAACAAATTTATTGCCTTGGATGACCTCAAACGCTGTGTTTGCCGGGATGATAACATTATACAGCAAATATGCCGTAGATGAACCACCTTTTTCAATAATAAGGCTAATTTTTCTTGGAGTATCTGTTTTATTAGCGCCGATCATTGAAGTGATCAGACTATATCCATCACCAGAGACCTCCGCATCGCTGTACACTTCTGTGGGGGTACCAGCATTTACAGACAGCGAGGGGTAAATCGCCGATTTAAATTTATTTACAGGATAGATTGACATTGATTTATTATCCGAAAATTAACGAGTTGACTTGAGCGTAGACGAACCCTTCATAAACTTCCTTCTTTCTTGCTAGAGAAAAGTCTCTAGTCGGGGCTTGCTCTAGTGTTATCTCATTCTGAGAAATATACAGCTGAGTAGTGTTACCACTTCCGTCCTGCATCCTAGCCTGTGCCTTTCTAGTCGCATTTGATAGATCTAACGGGATGCCGTCAGTATCAGGCTGCGCGTCAATATTAGAAAGAAGTACATTTGAAAAGGTCTTTGAGATTTCAAAATCTCTTATATTAGATGCCATGTTACGGTTTATGGTAAAGTAGACCTATCTGAATTACTTTAAACAATATTGTATACGGAATATGAAACAACCCACCCAGTGGCCTGAGATATATGTGGGAAGTTCGTTTCTCCATAGAAAAGACATTATACAAAAAGTAATTCGCACAGACGAAGATACTTGCCACGTGACTTACGAACATCCAGTCTTAGGTACAGTAACAGAGATCTTCCAGGTCTTATTTAAAAAGAACCTGATTTGCCTGAAGTGTTGCTTCCCTCACGAGATGCAAAACTCTGAAGAGATGGAGATAGTGAAAGACTATTACAACAACTTTATCCTAGAAGGTCACGAGACCTACTTAGAATACTGCAACGAGAGCCTAGGCTGGTACGTTTTATCAAGAAATGTGGAAGATAGCGAGAAAGAGGCCATCCGCGGCATATAATATGATATAATAGTAATAGTAGCGTGACTTTGATGGCAAAATTTGTAAACGTACCTATTAACCAGGAGCTTCAAAACTCTTACCTCACATACTCTGTTGCCATTTTTAATAGGGCTTTGCCTGATGTCACTGACGGGCTGAAAGTAGCTCAAAGGAGAATCATCCAAGGTCTCAAAGATCTTAAGCTAAGACCAGATGGGGCTTATAAGAAAGTATCAAGGCTCGAAGGACACGTCTTGGGCTCATACCACCCTCAAGGTGGATGCGCCGGAACGGCGATTAACATGGGTCAAGCTAACGGGTTTAGGTATCTACTCACTAATATTCACGGTAATGTTGGCGGTAGCATCCAGGATGGCCCATCCACTGGGCAATCCATCTCCGAGGACTCACCAGCCGCGGCTCGTTATCTTGAAGTGAAGTCTAGCGAATTTACTCAGCAGGTATATATCAATGAAATCGACAAAGAGAGCTGTGAATGGAGAGATAACTACGACGGCTCCACACAGGAGGTACATCGGATTGTCCCAGCTCTTCCCTCGTTGCTTGTTAACGGGGGCGTTGGCATCGCTGCTGGTTACGCTTGTCACCACGTTTCTTATAACCTCGGAGAGGTGATTAAGGGAACAGTCGCTTATATCCAGAACAATAACATCACTAATAAGGCTCTATACAAGCATATCACAGGCCCTGATCTGCCTCAAGGGTCACGGATTTTAAAAGACGACGGCGTGTTCGCTGCATTTAACTCTGGTCACGGATCTATCAAAGTATATGGCAAATGGGAAGTAAGTAAAGTTACTTATAAGAAGAAATCAAAAAGAGAAGCGATTATTGTGACTTCTTTGGCTAGTGGGTCGAGTGAGAGGTTTTTAGAAAAAGTTAAAGCTGCTGTTGATGCAGGAAAGATCGATCAGATTGTAGACGCTGCTGACCACTCAAGCAGGGAAGGAATCAATATCGAACTGATCCTAAAGAACGGAGCTGACTCAAATGCTGTGATTGGGCAATTACTTGCTCATACGAATCTCTACGACACCGTTAGCGTAAATGCGATGGCGATTAAAGGAGCCATTCCAGAGATGTTTGGTGTTAAGGACGTTATTGCAACTTGGCATGGCAACCGTAGCAGAGCCCTTGTATCGCGCTATAGCGCCGAATGCCAGCGTATCCAAGAAAGGATGCACATCCTCGACGGCTTCTTGACCATCCTAGCAGACATCGATGAAGTAATTAGGACAATCAAGTCCAGTAAGACTAGGGAGACTGCCTCTGGTAATATCAGGAAGAAGTGGAAGTTAAGCCTATCTCAAGCACAAGCTGTGTTGGCTATGCCACTTAGCCGGTTAGTTAATGCAGAAAGACTCGAGTTAAAAGCTGAAAAAGAAGAATTAAAGCAAAAATATGATGAACTACAGGACCTAATCAATAACTCTGAGGCGATGGATAAGCATATCATCGAACAGCTTCGTAGTTTTAGGCAATTTTCTGACAAACGCCGTACAGAATTGGTGGATCCCAACGAAATCGGGGCCGAGAAGGCAAAAGTCATGGCCCCGCCTCGCACTAGGAGGTTGAAACCGTTAACCCCTCAGGAGATTTACAAGAAAAAAGCCAAAGAAATAGGCATGAAAAGGACAATTGTTGCTAAGTTCCTTGCTGAAAATCAAATGGGCAAGGACGTGGAGAAGAAATGGGCGGTCTTTGTAGAGAACTGGGAGCACGACCAGCAGATGACTACTAGAAAGGGAGGAGCTTCTAGGAAAAAACAGCTCGAAGACCTTAAAAAGTGGGGTAAGTCTCAGGGAATGAGGGCACGAGGGCAATATGCCTGGAACTCGTTTATCCAAGGCCGCGAGAAGAAGAAAGTTAGGGAGCTCAAGGCAGAATTAAAAGAATGGTTGGCCAATATAGACGCAATTTAAAACTATTTAGAGCAGTTTAAAGCTACGTAGTGAAATTTACAAATGAAACTGCCTAGAACTGCAATATTGTTACTTAGAGGAGTAGAAGGGTGTGGGGTGAGTACCTACGCCCGGCATTTTAAAGCATATTTTGATGAAAATAACAGACAAAAATGCGATATTTTTGCTCTTAACCTTAACGTAGGGAGACCTGATACCTCTACAGACTTAGAAATTAATAAATTTAGCTTCGATCAAGCAGAGGAGTTAGTCCGTAGGGTTAACGAGGAATACGACCTTAGTCTTATTTTCTCTGTACCTGCAAAAAACTCAAAGGAAGAAGTAGTAAATAACTACGTAGAGCGTATTCTAGAGAAGATTAAATCTCCCAAGTGGATGGTCAATCATGACCACCACTATTTGTCTATTGGAAGGAACGCTGACTTTGAAAATGCCATTAAAGCCTGCGACGGAGTCCTTTGCCACTCTCTCGTAGAGACGAAATGTGGATTTATAAGGTGGATGAGGAAAAGAAATATAGAAACTCGAGTAGAGAAGCTAGAGACTTTCTTTCATGTTCCGTTAGTTAGTGATTTAGTTACTTTTGATAAAACTAACCGACTAAAGCGACTCATCAATGCTTCAAGAGCAGTGGCGTGGAAACGCTCCTCTCTGGTTCTTAACTTGCAGAAAGACTTAGCAAGAAGAAACTTTATCACAGAGATGATAGGCTTCGAGCGTTCTATAGCCGGCTACTCACAACTTAAAAACTACGAGGGTAAATTAGACTGGTATGTCACTGACGAGTTCGATAAACCTGTCAAAGCACCCTCTGCGTTCTCTAATGCTCAGATTAACGAGAGATTTTTTGATTTTGTAGACGACGAAGGCCAAGATCCGAACAAAATGTACGTATTTGGGTCATATGACCATAAAAGAGGGCTAAAGCGGATCTGTCAGAGCGCATTTGCCACCCATCCAAGGTCTTTTGAGCATAATGGCTTAGATTATGGCAACAATCATGAATACCAAGGTCTAGAAGCCGCTTTGCTGTCTGTTCCTATCTTCCACCGCCATTTCTTAGATACAGTGACCCTACCAGGCACTGACGTACCGCTTTCTACCATAGAATCCTTTATTTCCATCGACGACGACAACAATCACTTAAAGAAAGGCGGCCCAAACGTCCTAAATCCGGGCAATTTTGTGGAAAAACTGGACGAGATCTGGGAGAAAAGCTACTCTCAGTACCGTCAAGAATCGTTTTCTATCATAAACACTTATTATGCATCGTGGGTACTTATACCTAAAATGCTAGACAAGCTAGGGCTTTAGTGCCATAACCCAATGTTATTGTTTAAAGATATAGCGTACTGGTTTACAAAAGTAAACAATTGGTATATAATAGTATAGTTCGACCAGGACCGACTAACAAAACTTCCTGGACACTCCTCAAACCAAGACCTATAGGGTGTATAAAAACGTCTTTCATATCTCAACCTTAGGGTGGTTGAGAAATAGTAAAACCATCATTTCCCTGATGATCTTACTTTTTTGTTCAAAACAATGGCTTCAACTCTTTCAAGACAACAATCACAATCCACCTGGGAATCTTTTTGCCAGTGGGTTACCTCTACCAACAATCGTCTGTATGTCGGTTGGTTTGGTGTCCTAATGATCCCTACATTGCTTGCTGCAACTGTATGTTTCATCATCGCCTTCGTTGGTGCTCCCCCCGTGGACATTGACGGAATCCGCGAACCCGTTGCTGGTTCACTCATGTATGGTAATAACATCATCTCTGGTGCTGTGGTTCCTTCCAGTAACGCAATTGGCTTGCACTTCTACCCAATCTGGGAAGCAGCCTCACTTGACGAATGGCTATATAATGGCGGTCCTTTCCAACTGGTGGTTTTCCACTTCCTCATCGGTATCTATGCATACATGGGACGTGAATGGGAACTCTCCTATCGTTTGGGTATGCGTCCTTGGATCTGTGTTGCTTATAGCGCTCCTGTTGCCGCTGCTTCTGCAGTTTTCCTTGTCTATCCTTTCGGTCAAGGTTCCTTCTCTGATGCAATGCCTCTTGGAATCTCGGGCACGTTTAACTACATGCTCGTCTTCCAAGCAGAACACAATATCCTTATGCATCCGTTCCATATGCTTGGCGTGGCTGGGGTATTTGGTGGCAGCCTCTTTAGTGCTATGCACGGAAGTCTGGTTACGTCTTCACTCGTTCGTGAAACGACTGAAAACGAGTCACAAAACTACGGATACAAGTTCGGACAAGAAGAAGAGACATACAACATCGTAGCCGCTCACGGTTACT
>ERZ891134.895-NODE-895-length-22366-cov-6.733584_pt1 | contig 22366 bp, 14 predicted proteins | sample MGYA00520888_ERZ891134 | MGnify/ENA primary metagenome ERZ891134 (study PRJEB32303, sample SAMEA104408692) | aquatic metagenome | biome: Brackish water; feature: Coastal; material: water | place: Baltic Sea | collected 2014-10-23 | depth 10 m ... | reverse complement strand
CGCCAAAGTCGACAGTCTCAAACGCAGTTGGAATGCTAACGTTACGGAAAGCGCTCACACCAGACGCCTGAATACGATAGCTGTCTTGGCTTCGCTCTTGCTCATTGATGATCGCGTCAACATTGAACTTCAGGTTGTCACTAGGCGCCCATTCGAACGTGGCCGCCAAGTTGGTTGTCTCGTAGTCAAAGTTTTCCTGTTCCTGAACGAAAAACTGAATGCCCAAGAACTGCGCAGGATCTGCGCCGGGTGGCGATGCGACGTTATCTCGATCTGTTCGTGGCCGGAACGAAACAGATTCTTGCTCTGTCATGCTACCCGTAATCACGAAACCAAAGTCCCCAGCCTCAGATGACCAATTAGTCCCATAAGCACCTGACACCCGTGGCTGCCAACCTTCGACACTGAGACTACTGTCTTCGTACTGTAACGAGATGGCCGCCAAGGGTTCGGACAAATCCAATGGACGGATGGTCTTCAGGTTCACCGTGCCCCCTACCGAACCTTCAAGCGTTTTAGCTTGAGGTGACTTGATGACCTCAACAGCAGAGATGATTGCAGGGTTCACGTCTTCAAAGCTGATGCCGCTTCGCCCTGAACCCGAGCTGACTGTCGCAACACCATTGAACAAAACTCGGTTAGCGTTTGTACCGCGAATCTGCACGCCCGTTCCCACACCTGCGGTTCGAGTGATTTGAACACCCGTGATGTTCTCTAACACTTCCGCAAGGTTTTGATCGGGTAACTTACCAATATCCTCGGCAATAATGACTTCCACTAAGCTGTCTGCATTACGCTTCTGATCAAGCGCGTTCGCCAGAGAGCCACGAATACCCATTACGATCACTTCTTCAGTAATTCCACCGCTAGCAGCTGCGACGCTGCCTTCCTGAGCCAGCACTGCCGATGTCGGCACCGCGGCCGCAACAGCAAGAGCAAGCGCCGATAATTTCCGGTTTGATTTCATGGTTTTGTCTCCTTTTGATGACAAATCTATTGTTTTCGACCCTTAAAATTATTGTGGGCACTGATCTAAAAGATTACCGCGAAGATAAATATCGATCTTAATGTCACCGGTGTCAATAAAAAGATTTATTTTTTATTCTTAGAAACGCAGCCGCTCAATTGCAAACGATTAGGGGCCCGAGGTAGTCTTCGGCAACCAAAGCGACACGTGGAAGCACTAAAAGTGAAAAAATTTCGTCAGCTTAGCGTCATATTGGCCGCCTCCGTCGTCGCATCGACCGTGTTCAGCGCGAACTCCCCCGCCGAAACAAAAGACATAAAAGAAAGTCATAAAAGACCTTTAATGTCTTTAGAGACATTAGTAGGGAGTCACGTCGTACCGGACTTCTCTTACGCCGGCTATCAGAATGGTCTGGGCGAATTGCCGAAAGCGACGGGAACGATCATTGAAGTCGCAGATTTCGGTGCATTGCCCGATGACGCGGTAGATGACAGCGCTGCTATCCAACGCGCTATTGATGCTGCTAATGCGGTCGCCGGCCCGGTAATCGTCCGATTTGCAGCCGGCACCTACAGAGTAACAAGCGTACTTAAGATCACCCGCTCCGATTTCGTTCTCCAAGGACAGGGGGCGGGAGATCGCGGAACCCGACTGCACTTCCCTCGCCCACTCAAGCACGTCGATCAGTCGTCTTCTCTCGATGAGCTCCGGTCGTATCTAAGGCAGTTGAATAAGCGGCAAGTCGAGCCCGCGTCTAATATTGACGAATATTTTTCTGAATATTCTTGGAGCGGTGGATTTATCTGGGTTCAGAAGCCGGGTACCCGACCTGCCCCCTATCTTGAAGCCTATGACCCTGCCATTAATGCCTTAGCAAAGGTCACCTCGGGACCGAGAGGGGGGAACGAAATCGTCGTCGATGATCCCGCTGAGATAGCAGCAGGCCAAATCATTCAAATACAGTGGATTAACCGAGGTGGCCCTGATGGCAGCATTATCAAGTCCATCTACGGCAAAGACTCTGAACTTGCCGGATCACATCATTGGACCTTCGAAAAACGCCCCTTGGTACGTCAAACCGTTCGTGTCACGCGCGTTGAAGGGCAGAAGATCATCCTTGCGGACGTACTCTTGCACAATACCGATGCGGCCTTGCCCGCTCAGGTTGCGCTGTGGGACGGCTTGGAGCAGGTGGGCATCGAGGACCTACACCTCGACTTCCCTCATTCACCGTCGTTTGGCCATCATTTAGAAGAGGGATATAACGGCATCTACTTCACTAGTGCCTTCGATTCTTGGGCAAGAAATTTGAAAGTAACCAACGCCGATAGCGCCCTCCTGACCTATAACAGCGCCAATCTCACCCTCGAAAACATCGTGACGGACGGCGATCGACTGGCGCATTACGCAGTCCATATGGGAAACGTGCACAACGTACTCGCCAAAAACCTACGCGTATTTAACCCCGTGAGACACTCGCTGACCTTTAACACGCAATCAACCAAATGTGTTTATCACAATGCTGAAGTGTTCGTTTCTCCCGTACTCGACCAACATGCAGGCGCCAATCATCAAAACCTCTTTGATAACGTCACTGTTCACGCCGCGGCCCAGCAGGGTGATGGTACAAAAGCGATCGCGCTCTATGACGGGAGTGGCGCTGGTTACTGGCAGCCGGGGCACGGCGGGTACAACACGACATGGAACTTAAACGTTTTAGTCACTGGAGGTGCGCGCCCCGACGAGCGCGTCACACTTCAGGGGCTGGACGAGGGACCCATGGCGCTTATTGTAGGGGTTCACGGCAATCGGGAGTTCGAACTTGATTACCGCCCAAAACCGTTGGTCAGTGTCATCAACGCGCGCATCAATCACATTCCATCGCTGTATAATTATCAACTAAGCCAGCGAATTAACTCGCAGCGAATGCCAAGCGCTGACGCTCCGATTCACCCTTAAACCCAACGCAGGTGCAACCTATGAAAATTGCCTTAATCATTGAGAACAGCCAAGCCGCCAAAAGCGACATTGTCCATACCGCACTCACCAATGTCGTTGAGCCGCTGGGACATGAGGTCCACCACTACGGCATGTACAGTGCTGAAGACGAAGTCAGTCTCACTTATCCAATGAATGGTCTGCTCACCGGGATACTATTGAACGCTGGAGCAGCAGACTTCGTCGTCACTGGCTGCGGCACCGGGATGGGCTCGATGCTCGCATGCAACGCAATGCCGGGCGTCTTTTGCGGTCTCGTTATCGACCCCACCGACGCCTTCCTCTTCGGACAGATCAACGATGGAAACGCCATGTCTATGCCCTATGCCAAGGGGTTTGGCTGGGCCGCTGAGCTTAACCTTGAGGACTGTTACCGAAAGCTATTCGAGCACCAACGCGGTGCCGGATACCCGAAGGAGCGCGCCGCTATTATGGCGAAAAACCGTGGCATCTTGGCAGATCTAAAGGCAGCAAGCTGCCGTGATATGTTGAGCGTGGTTAAAACCGTGGATCAAGATTTACTGCGCGCGGCCATCGCCGGAGAGCGTTTTGCCGAGCTTTTCTATGCTAACGCCAAAGACCAGGCGATATCGGATTACCTCAGGTCCCTGACGTAAGACTTGCGATCCAGCACCAAAGGGGGGCAGAGCAGAGCAAGTAGCGTTCGGGTTTCGCGGCCAGCCTGCCCTGCGCTCTTTAGCGGGTACGTCAGAACACCCGCCAGAGACCGGACGAACACGATTTATAGTGCGGTAATTTTTCTTAAGCCTTGAGTCCAGCGCAGGCACGCTATCTCAAAGACAGCACGGCCTGCTGCCGCCTGAGCACTCCATTCTAAGGGTGCCTGCCTCGCCGTGGAATACTCTCTGGAGAGGGGCTTTTTGACGTATCCGTCTGAAATTGGTGGAGCCAGGCGGGATCGAACCGCCGACCTCAACACTGCCAGTGTTGCGCTCTCCCAGCTGAGCTATGGCCCCAAATCACGTGGTGCTTAAGTGACGGGCGCAAGTATATCCATATTTATTTAGGACGGCTAACCTTCTCACCCACTTTTCTTTCAGGTCATGCGTAAAAACCACTCACACGGGTCATTACGCAGACGAGCGGACGGGTCTAGCTATTCAAACGCCTCGTCTACTCAGCGCTACTCTGCCCTCCTTTACTCGCTCTCCTTGCGCCTGCGCGCTGCACTCAACTGCACTACGTCAGTTTTAAGGCGGCCGGCCTGGGCAGTCTAACCAAGGATTGATAACCACCGACGTCAACGCTATCTTGGTAACGCGCATGTAGGTCTAAGCACTGTATGCGACATAAAAATATAACGACAAATAAAAATAAGGTGATGCCATGCAATACCAGATTAACGCTCACACTCGCGCCATCCATCTTCGAAGACCGACCTTAAAGCTGTCCGCTTTAGCGGCAGTTCTACCCGCCCTGCTGGTGGCGTGTGGCGGTGGAGGTAGTAACGGCGACTACACGCCGCCCACCATTAGCCCGCCGGTACTCGAGCCGTTTCCACAGGCCGACTACTCATCCGTCGACGCCGCGTTTCAAACCTTCATTGACGACAGCGATATCTTTGACGGCATCAGCTACGTCTTGGTCGATGAAGACGGCGTTGCCCATCAAAAAGTGTTTGGCGATCACACGACAGACCTGATCACAATGCTGGCATCAACCAGCAAAGTGCCGGTCGTTATGGCCATCATGGCACTCGATGAGGACCCGGACGTTGATTTTTCGATCGCCGAGCCAGTCAGTACCTACCTCCCCTTTGACGGCGTTTACGCTGACCGAACGGTTGAGCAAATGGTTAGCAATACGTCAGGAATTCCTGGACTCCGCTTGCTAAACAACGGCTATGGCTCCCCCGTGGGTCCGACGCTGGCCGATTTTAATCACCTCTGTCAGTTCGTTGGCCAACCCTGGATGAACTTTGAGGTTTGCGGGCAAATGCTGGTTCAAAACGAACTCCCGACGACAAATCCTCCGGGCAGCGTTTTCGACTACGGTGGCAGTCAGTGGCAGATCGCGGGAATGACCGCAGCCATTGCAAACAACTCCGGCTGGAATCAACTTTTCGACGAGTATATTGGCACGCCTTGTGAACTCGACGTTTTCACCTTCGGTAACCCGTGGGACGAGCTTTCGGCCACCGGCAATACCTACACATCATTTGACGGCGTATCTGCAGACAGCATGCCAGGCCAGCAGAACCCAAACGTCGAGGGGGGTGGGATCACGAATCTGTCCGATTACGCGAAGCTGCTGCAAGTCCACCTCAACGGGGGGTTTTGTGGCGAGACGCAAGTGCTTAGCGAGGCTTCTCTACTGTCGATGCGGCAGGACCGAGGCAGCCTGACCTTTAACCCCACTCCCTACGGGATGGGCTGGTGGATAGCGGGCGATCAGCCTGGCGTTTACACCGATGCGGGCGCGTTTGGGGCCATTAGCTTCATGGACGTACGACGCGGAATCGCTGGGTTTATCGCCATTGACGACTACACCAGTAGAGACTCTGGCGCGCCACCTGCGTTCTTACGTCAAGTTGCATTACCGCTGATTCAAGAAGCGTTAGACGCGCGTTACTCAAACTAGCGTTGCATGGCGCTCAATGCGGGACTGGTAAAAAACTGAGCTCCCGCGCGACTCAGTGAGCATAAGCGGTGCGTGCTGCATCACGGCGCACCGCATTTTGTATCAGGGTCCTGCCAACTTTGTTACTGTGCAGTGCGAAAGAATGGAGATACGACGTGTTGGGTCAACTACTTTTAGGTGTAACGGGTGCTATTTTTTTCGGCTTGGGCGTTGTTAGCGTCTACAATCCGGAAATACCCGCACAATGGTCTGGGTTGTTTATTGCGAGTCAGGACGCCTATGCAGAGATTGCCGCGATGTATGGGGGCCTGCAGATCGCCATTGGCTCAATCCTCATCGCCTCAGCACTGATTAAGGAATACCTTAAAGCAGGGCTTTGGCTACTTTTCGTGATTATCAGCTACATTGCGGCGGCTCGTGCGATCACGGTATTTCGTGAGCTCGACTCCAAAGTCGAAGTCGCCGGCAGCCAGGTCGGTATCGAGATGACCTCGAGTTTCACAAGCTACACATGGAGTGTTCTAAGCTTCGAGGTGGCCGTTTCGCTTCTCGCGCTAATTGCCCTGCTTAACCGTCCTCGATAACCATCAGGGCAACGCGGCGTATTCTTTTTCAAGTCGTTTCAACGCTTTCTTTGAGACTCCGCCCACTGCATTGATCGCGGTACGCAGACGTGCACGCGTCAGATCCGGCCCCAAAATCGACATTGAATCTGGAATGGAATACGCGCTCGCCTTACCCGATATCGCGACAAACAAAGGGGCAAAAAGTTGCTTGGGTTTTACACCGAGCGCGTCGGATAGCGCTTTAAGGCTTGTAAATAAAGCGCCACGATCCCACTCCTGCTGTGCCTCAAGTCGCCAAAGAACGAACTGAAGATGCTTCGTAAGCTCGTCCTGTGATTCAGCCGTACCCTCAAACAACTGGGGTGTGAGCGGCACCTCACCAGACAATAAATAAGCCGACATGGGCACAAAGTCCGACAGGACCTCCATCCGACCTTGGGCGTGCGGCAGTAATTGCTCCAAGGTGTCATCATTCCAAAGCCACGCCTTGAGCCTCGCCTTAAGCTGATCAAGATCAAAGTCCTCGCGCAGCCATAATCCGTTGAGCCACTTAAGCTTCTCGACGTCAAATATCGGTCCACCGAGTGACACGCGATCGATATCGAACGCCACCTGCATCTGGTCGAGCGAAAACTTTTCTTGCTCGTCGGGCATGGACCAACCCATACGACCCAGATAATTTAAAAGCGCCTCAGGCAGAAAGCCCATCCGCTCGTAATAAAGAATACTCGTCGGATTCTTGCGCTTACTCAGCTTTGATTTATCAGGATTACGCAGCAGTGGCATGTGACAGAGCTCGGGCATGTCCCAGCCAAAGTATTGGTATAACAGCTGGTGTTTTGGCGCAGAATTTAGCCACTCCTCGCCTCTAATCACGTGAGTAATTTCCATCAGGTGATCGTCTACGACATTGGCAAGGTGGTAGGTTGGCATACCGTCTGACTTCAACAATATTTGAGCGTCAACCATACTCCAGTCGAGCTCGATATCACCCCGTAAACGATCTTTAACCACACACACACCCGACGCTTCGGGAACCCGCATTCGAATGACAAACGGTGCACCTGCGGCTTTTCGCGCCGAAAGCTCCGCTTCTGGCAATGCTAAATCAGAGGGTTTGAGTGCAGTCGATCGACCGTCACTGCGCCTCGTCTCTCTGAGCTCATCGAGCTCACTTGCCGTCCGGTAACAGGCAAACGCATCGCCCTGATCGACCAGTTGCATTGCGTACTTCGCGTACATGTCGCGACGCTCACTCTGCCGATAAGGCCCGTGCGGCCCACCGATATCTGGACCCTCGTCCCAGTCTAGACCCAACCATTTGAGCGAATCCAAAATCATCTGCTCGGCCGCCTGAGTGCTGCGTGTCTGGTCGGTGTCTTCAATACGCAGAATAAACTGACCGCCATGGGCTTTGGCAAAACAACGATTAAAGAGCGCCATGTAGGCCGTGCCAACGTGTGGGTCGCCCGTGGGAGAGGGTGCTACGCGTGTTCTTACGGTCATTGAGTTCTCTTTGAAATAAGTGATGTCTGCAACAGCGCGATGGTATCAGAAGACGTCAGATCTCAGGACCCATGTGCTCAACTTTTAACGTTCCTAATTCGTCACTTTGCATACCCCCACTCACTAAAGTTCGGTAGGATGCATCAAACCCAAGAGCAAGAAGAATGATGCGTTTGTTTCAATCATTAATACCTGCGAGCGCCCTTGTGGTGCTCCTCACTGCCTGCGGTAGTGGCGAAAGCAATGTCGAGTCAGGAAATCGTGAAGGTTATCTTCACTACGGTAACGGAGCAGAGCCACAAGGCCTTGATCCTCAAGTGGTCACGGGTGTTCCTGAAAATCACATTGTACGTGCCCTTTTTGAAGGTCTCGCCGTCAAAAACCCCAAGACGCTAGAGCCCGAGCCGGGCGTTGCTGAGCGCTGGGAAATCTCCGAAGACGGAACGGTCTACACCTTTTACATAAACCCTGAGGCGAAGTGGAGTAACGGCGAAGCCATGACGGCATCAGACTACGTCTGGTCGTGGAATCGAGCCCTACACCCCGATACGGGCTCACTCTACGCCTACATGCTCTACCCGATTAAAAATTCAGAGGCGTACTCAAAACGAGAAATCACCGACTTTAATGAGGTCGGCGTGAAGGCCTTAGATGACCAAACACTTCAGGTGACACTCAACGCGCCGACGCCCTACTTCCTGCAGCTCATGGATCACTACAGCAGCTTCGCTGTGCACCCCGAGACGCTGCTCAAGTACGGCAAAATGACCGATCGCTTTACGCCATGGACGCGGGTGGGCAGTATTGTCAGCAACGGTCCGTTCACACTCGAAGAGTGGTCTTTAAATCGTCGAATCATCATTAAAAAAAGCGAGCACTATTGGGACCGTGACAACGTTGCGCTCAATGGCGTCTACTTCTATCCGACAGAAAACGTGGTCAGCGAGGAGCGGATGTTTCGCGCAGAGCAATTGCACTACACCGCGGTGGTTCCGCTGGATAAGATCCCCGATTACCGCACGCGTGAGAATTCGCCCTACGTTCAGTCTCCTTACTTAGGCACCTATTACTACCTTGTTAATACCGATCGACCGCCGGTCGATAACGTGCTGGTTCGCCAAGCACTCTCCTATGCCCTCGACAGAGATAAATTGACAAGAACAGTACTTCAAGACACCGCCATTGCGGCCTACAGCATCACGCCGCCGGACACCCTGGGCTATAACCCCCCTAAGTTGTTCAGCTATGACCCGAGCAAAGCCCGCGACCTGTTGGCTGCGGCCGGCTACCCCAACGGAGAAGGATGGCCTGGACTTGAGATTATTTACAACACCCAAGAAGCTCATCGGAAAATTGCTGTGGCTGTTCAGCAAATGTGGAAAAAAGAACTCAACATCGACATCACGATTGCCAATCAAGAGTGGAAGGTCTACCTCAACTCCGTTTCACAACGCGAATTTCAAGTCGCCCGGCGCGGCTGGATCGGTGACTACGTTGATCCAAATAACTTCCTAGACCTCTTCATTACCGACGGCGGAAATAACAATACCGGTTACGCCAACGATATTTACGACGAGATTATTTTGGAACGCGCACCCAAGGCCAAGACACGCGAGGCGCGTTACAGTCTGTTTACTGAGGCCGAAACGATGATGATGAATGACATGCCGATCATTCCTATCTACACCTACACCAGTAAGCACCTCATTCACCCAAGCGTTGAGGGGATTTATCCAAACCTTATGGATTCTTTGAATCTCAAGTACGTCACCTTGCATCCAGGGCGGCGTCTCGACATGGGGTCTAACTAACGTGGTCCGTTTTATTTTATGGCGTCTCCTGCAGGCGATACCCGTCATTTTTGTTGTCATTACCGCCACGTTTTTTCTTGTTCGATCAGCACCAGGTGGTCCTTTCGACAGCGAAAAAGCAGTGCTCCCCGAGGTCAAGCGAGCACTTGAAGCTCAGTACAAGCTTGATCTTCCGCTGCATGAGCAATACTTCGCCTACCTTGGCGATCTGGGTAACGGCGACTTAGGTCCCTCGTTTAAATATCCGGGCCGCAGCGTCAACGAAATTCTGGGTAGCGGGCTACCGGTAACCGCCGAACTCGGTCTATACGCCCTCACCTTCGCGCTTTTCGTCGGGGTATTAGCGGGTGTCTTCGCGGCGCTGAAACCCAATACACGACAAGACTTTATCCCGATGGGTATGGCGATGATCGGTATTTGCATGCCATCGTTTCTATTGGGGCCGTTACTGGTTTTAGTCTTTGGTATCTATCTTGACTGGCTGCCCATCGCCGGATGGGGTGATCTTCCCGGGGATAAAATTCTTCCATCGATCACCCTCGGCTCGGCTTATGCAGCTTATATTGCGCGTCTCAGTCGTGCGGGCATGCTCGAGATTCTTTCACAGGATTACATTCGAACAGCCCGCGCAAAGGGGCTACCGGAATGGCAGGTGGTCACGCAACACGCGCTCCGTGGAGGATTAATTCCCGTTATCGCCTTTTTAGGTCCGGCTTTCGCCGGACTTCTTGCAGGCTCCTTTGTGGTTGAGACTATTTTTCAAATACCAGGACTGGGGCGATTTTACGTTCAAGCCGCGTTTAACCGTGACTACACCATGATTTTGGGCACCACGGTGTTCTTGTCGACGCTCATTGTGTTCTTCAATCTAATCAGTGACGTCATAGCCGCTTGGTTAAACCCGCGACTGCGTGCGCAGTTTAAGGGAGGCGCGTAATGAGCACTCAAGACATCGCGTCGCTCGTTGAGGCTGAAGAAGGCGCCTCGCTCTGGAACGACGCCTGGCTAAGGCTGAAGAAAAATCGCGCAGCCGTCACTGGCGGCGTTGTTCTGGTCGTTATGGTGGTACTGGTCCTCCTGACCCCTTGGATCGCGCCTTACAGCTATGAAGCGCAAAACCTTGATCTCGGTGCTACCCCGCCATCTGCTGCACATTGGCTCGGCACAGATATTTTTGGACGTGACCTGCTGACTCAAATTCTTTACGGCGGACGAATTTCGCTTGCCGTTGGCTTCATAGCCACGGCTGTGGCGCTGGTGATCGGTGTGACGTGGGGGGCGGTCGCAGGCTATGTCGGTGGCCGAATTGACGAGCTGATGATGCGCTTCGTGGACATTCTCTACGCGCTGCCATTCATGATTTTCATTATTTTATTAATGGTCGTCTTTGGTCGCAACATCCTACTGTTATTTCTCGCTATTGGGGCTGTGGAATGGCTCACCATGGCTCGTATTATGCGAACACAAGTCCAGTCGCTGAGGCAGCAGGAGTTTGTCGAGGCCGCGGTATCACTCGGTTTGGCGCCTGCGGCGATTATTTTTAGGCACATCATCCCTAATGCCATTGGGCCGATTATCGTTTACACCACACTCACCATTCCGAGTGTGATGTTACTCGAAGCATTCCTAAGCTTTTTAGGGCTGGGTATTCAGCCACCCCAAACAAGCTGGGGTCTGTTAATTAGCTATGGTGCCGAGACCATGGAAGAGTACCCTTGGCTACTGATCTTCCCCGGCGCGGCCCTTACCATTACGCTTTTTTCACTCAACTTTTTAGGCGATGGCCTACGTGACGCGCTCGATGTTCGCGGCTCTAAGGATTAGTCGATGAGTCTTTTAAATGTAAACGATTTGAGCGTTAGTTTCGTGACCCGTAACGGAACCACCGAGGCCGTGAAGAACGTCAGTTTCACTGTTGAGTCAAAGTCCATTACTGCGATTATCGGTGAAAGTGGCTCGGGGAAATCGGTATCGTGCTACGCGCTGCTGGGGCTAATTCCTCAACCCCCCGGGAGAGTGGACTCTGGAACTGCTGAGTTTGAAGGGCGTGACCTTCTCAGTCTCTCTGAGCGCGAGTTACGAGGTATTCGCGGTTCCGATATTGCCATGATCTTCCAAGACCCAATGACCTGCCTAAATCCCTACATGAGAATTGGTGAACAACTCATCGAGCCGCTCATAGTGCACGGGGTCGCCAATAAGGAGGCCGCAACACAGCGTGCGATTGAGCTTTTAGATGAAGTGGGTATTCAGAATCCCGACGTCGCGATGCAGGCGTACCCTTTCGAATTTTCCGGCGGTATGCGGCAACGGGTCATGATTGCAATGGCCCTAATTGCTGAACCCAAGTTATTGATTGCTGACGAGCCGACAACGGCACTAGACGTCACCATTCAAGCTCAAATCTTACGACTGATAAAGGCGCTTCAAGACAAGCGGGACATTGGGGTTCTTTTCATCAGTCACGATCTGGCTGTAGTGTCCGATATTGCCGATCATATTGTGGTGATGGAAAAAGGCCACGTTGTCGAGCAAGGCACGCCTTCGGCGATCTTCTCGCAAGCACAGCACCCGTACACGCAAAAGCTGTTAGCGGCCATTCCGAGTGGCGAGACGCCTAAATCAGACGCAGACCGCCCCAACTTAATTACCGCGACTAATCTCAAGACCTATTTCACCAGCAACAACGCCGAAGAGCCCGTCAAAGCGGTTGACGATGTCTCACTCACCATCCGTCAAGGTGAGGTCCTCGGACTGGTCGGTGAATCTGGCAGCGGAAAGTCGACGTTTGGTCGATCGCTGCTGCGCCTAACCCCCATTACCGACGGCCGAATCAGTTTTGACGGTATTGATGTGGGTGGACTGGACCGAAACAACCTAAAAGCGCTGCGCCGACGAATGCAAATGATCTTCCAAGATCCCTACGCGTCGCTCAACCCACGTATGACCGTTTACGACACACTTGCTGAGCCATTACTGCTCCACAAAATTGTCACGCGTTCACATCTGGACAATGCCATCAAAGAGCTGATGGACAACGTCGGGTTGGCAAGGAGCTTTGCTAAAAAATACCCTCACGAATTCTCTGGCGGGCAACGTCAGCGTATTGCTATTGGACGAGCGCTGGCGACAAAGCCCGAATTCATTGTGGCGGATGAACCGGTATCAGCCCTAGACGTGACTATTCAGGCACAAATTTTAGACCTTCTTAAAGACCTCAAGGACGAGTACGGCTTAACCATGCTTTTTGTGTCTCATGACCTCGCCGTCATACGCCAAATTGCCGATCGCGTTGCGGTGCTCTATCGAGGCAAGCTTGAAGAAGTTGGTGACACGTCTCGCGTATTCAACACGCCAGAAAGCGATTACACGCGACAGTTACTGTCCGCAATACCGGGACAATCTGCAGCTTAAAAGCGCCCTATTATTAGGGCGCTCAGTCGCGCTCACTAAACCGCCTATCACCGGCTCTGCACAAGAGGGGTTCGCTTTCATTAATCTGGTACTGACTCTCCAAGATTGTTGATACAAACCGCCATTTCGAGGTCACCTCTGTCGGTGTCATCTCAACCACAGTCCAGCCTCGGCGTGTCGTATCAAGGTCAAACAGTTCAGTGCTGCTGGCTTTAAATGCATCTTGCATCATCTGCGATGGCGCCGGAAGGTAGGCTTCCATGCCCGGACTCGTGACGCCGGGTGTGCCAATCTCTACACCCACCTCGTCCCCTTGCTGATTCTGCATATTGAAAGCCCACGCATTGTGCGTATCGCCCGCCAACACAACCGGGTTGGGTGCAAATTGCTTGAAGAGACCGTGAATCCGCTCGCGACAAACGGGATACCCATCCCAGGCGTCAAGGTTTAATGGTAATTTCGCTCGCGCAATTTGCTCAAGCCGCTCCAAACGAGGTCTGTACCTTTCCGCCAGATCCAGCTCATCCAGCGTTTCTTTGGGGATCAGCGGAGTAATCAGTTTTCCCATGAGCACCTGTTGGCCAATAATCTGCCAAATCGTGCCTCGATCCTGACTGTCCGCAAGCTGAGACGCGAGCCAATTCTCTTGATCAGCACCCAAAATAGTGCGCTGCGGATTCATAAGTAGATCCTTAACAAAGGCCTCAGGACCACCCGCCTTAGCGATATCACGCTGGTAATCAAGCTGCTCGTCGCGCCCCTGTAACCGTGTATCAAGCATAATCAGGTCGGCGAGTTGGCCGATTTGAAATCTGCGATAAATCGCTGCTTGATCGGTTTGAGCGGCTGTTCGTATGGGCATCCACTCGTGATAGGCCGTCCGCGCCGCTACAATACGCTCGTCAAAGTCGCCCTCTCCCTCATTGTGGTTTTCTGCACCCCCTCGCCAGGTGTTGTTCATTAATTCATGGTCGTCCCATACGCAAATCCAAGGATGAGCCGCGTGAGCTGCCTGAAGGTCCTTGTCTGAGCGATATACCGCGTAACGCGCTCGATAGTCATCAAGAGAAATAATCTCATTTTGGGGCTCGACCACCCGACCCAAGGTGTCCTCTGCTATGGGGTTCACATAGCGTCCGCGCGCGTATTCATAAATGTAGTCACCCAAGTGCAATACCAAATCAAGGTCACTTTTCGCCATGTCGTCATAGGCATGAAAATATCCCTGCGGATAATTTGAGCACGACGCAACACCGAGTCGAAAGCGATCAACCGCACCCACAGGGAGCGTCTTTGTGCTGCCCGTCTCAGATCGATGTCCATCGATAACAAATCGATAAAAGTAACGCCGCCCTGACTTTAAGCCTGTGACATCAACCTTAATTGTGAAGTCTCGATGACGGTGCGTTGACGTCATACCACTGGCCGCAATGTCGCCAAACGCCCGATCGTAAGCCACTTGCCAGATGATATTTTCAGCGCGCGCCACATTCCCTTCAGGGACGTACCGTGACCACAAGATCACCCGATCCGAAAGCGGGTCGCCAGAGGCAACGCCATGAGTGAAACCACGGTTTCCCGCACTTGTAGCCAGCACACCGTTGACGCTCAAAGCGCCCGCACCAGCACCAATACCCTGAAGCACCTGCCTGCGATTAATCATCATCTTGTGACCTCTTATTACCGTGAGCGGGAGTATCGGCGCCCTTGATTAAACATTCGTGACTGACTCGTGACTGACTCGTGACTGACTCATACCCCTCACAACCCTCACTCTAAGAAAGGAGCTCTCTTTAAGAAAGGGACTCTCTCTAAAAAAGGGGCTCTCTTTACGACACAGACTCTTTGGTTCTGGGCATGCCATAACCTATGCGACAATACACCCATGAGCAATACAGTGAACGAGAGTATTTACAGCCCTTGGCGCTTCAATACCGCACCTTGTATGGACTGGTCCGATCGGCATTGCCGCTATTTTTGGCGACTCATGACGCGACATACGCGTGTCTACACAGAAATGGTAACGACTGGCGCACTGATACACGGCGACCGTGAACGACACCTTCGATTTAATGACGAAGAACACCCCGTCGCGCTCCAGTTAGGTGGCTCCTCACCCGAGGACCTTGCTGTTGCGGCAAAAATGGGCGAAGAGGCCGGTTATGACGAGATCAACCTTAACTGCGGGTGTCCGTCTGATCGGGTTCAAAACGGCACATTCGGCGCCTGCTTAATGCGTCAGCCGCTGCGAGTACGTGAGTGTGTCGCCGCGATGAATGACGCGGTATCGGTTCCAGTAACCGTCAAGCACCGCCTTGGAGTCGATGACGATAACAGCTACGACATAATCAGAGACTTTGTCGGTACCGTCGCGCAAGGCGGCAGCCAAGTGTTTATCGTCCATTCGCGAAACGCTTGGCTGCAGGGCCTGTCGCCGAAGGAGAATCGGGAGGTCCCCCCACTCAAGTACGACTGGGTCTATCAACTTAAACGCGACTTCCCCGATCTTACCGTTGTCATTAACGGGGGTATTACATCGCTCGAGGCCTGTGCTGAGCACCTAAACCACGTCGACGGTGTCATGTTAGGGCGCGAAGCCTATCAAAATCCCTGGTTATTGAGTCAGGTCGACCACCAGCTCTTCGGGGCCGAGGCGCCGTCAATGAGTCGGTCTGAGCTTGCAAACGCCTTGCTACCCTACCTTGAAGAAACGTTGTCCAAGGGGGGTCGCATCAACCACGTGCTCCGGCATGTTCTCGGGCTTTATCAACGTCAACCCGGGGGCAAAGTGTTTAGACGCATTTTGAGCGAAGGAATGCACCGAGAGGGAGCTGATACTGAACTTTTCCGATCTGCAGTTGCTCACACGGAACAAATGATCGAGCGCCGCAGCGCTTAAAAGTCCTCGTCCCACTCATCGTCTTCAAAGTCAGAGAAGGTGTCGACCACGACACCGTCGTTCACCTGGGCTTCACGATTTTGCAGATAAGCGTCGCGAATAAAGACATAACGATCGCCCGTTATCAGCTCTTCCGCCTCCAGTAAGTCAGCGCGATACTCAAGCACGCGCAAGCCCCGAGTGCCCCAGGTAATCGCATCATCGTCAAACAAATAGTCGTTGGCGGACATAAAACTGTCCGTAAGGTCACCAAACCCCGACCGGAAGGTTCTGGGGCCCAGAAACGGCAGCATGACGTAAGGTCCCTCGGGAGTCCCCCACCGCGCCAACGTGTGGCCGAAATCAGTCTCGTAACGCTCGATCCCCATATCAGTCGCGACGTCAATCGTGCCCAAAATGCCCAGTGTCGAGTTGACGAGTACCCGCCCAGTATTTTTGACCGCAGGGACGGGTCGCCCTTGGAGAAGTGCATTGAGCGCCGCATTCACGTCAGACAAATTTTCATAGGCATTCACAAAGCCCTGCCGAATCGGACGCGGCACCGCACTGTCATAAGCGACCGCAATTGGGCGCAGGAACACCTTATCGGCGGCGTCGTTGAATTTTAAAATATCTCGATTGAGAGATTCAAAGGGGTCGTCATTCGCATTCGCCAAAGCGGCAGGCAGCAAAGAGCCCACAACCAGTGACATGCAACAAAACGATTTTAAAAAACTTTGCACCAATGAAAGCCTCCTGCAACCCTCAACCGCACTTTATCAAAAAAAACGGCGCATTTAACGTGGATTATTCGTCATCCATTGCTCAACGGATTGCCACTGCTGATCGAGACGTTTGGCAGATACGGGCAGTTTAGTGCCTAACTGCTGAGCGAAGAGCGAGACTCTAAACTCCTCGAGCATCCAGCGAAATTGGACCGCTTCAGGTGATAGCACCTCCAGACCTGGATAATCTCGTCTTCCCTTCGCTAAACGCTCCAGCTGCAGCGCGAGCATGGCCATCGACTTTTCGTCTTTACTGCCCTGAGCCGACAACCGCTCAGCTCGATTGAGCAAGGCCTTGAGGTAACGCGGATAGTAAGAGAGGTACTGTGTGGGCGTCTCAACGAGGCGCTTTGCCTCAAAGAGCGCTTGCAGCTGCGCGGTCATGTCGGCACGCGAGGCTGCGTATTCACTCACTTTATAACGGGCCAGTGTCGCACTCGCTTGAGCCGCTGTTTTCACAGCGACCATCAAGTGATTGCCCATCTCAAGTACATGCGGTACCCATTGAGCGGTCACAACGCGCTGAGCCTCGGCAAACTGTTCAGGTGAGCGCGGCAGCGCCCTCCCTTCCAAAAGCCTCCAGAGCCCACCCTCGATAAGCGCATCGATCAACGGCTCTCGCTCAAGACGTGCACCCGCCAAGGAAAGCGTTGCCGCATTGTCGACAAACAATTGTTTCTTCAGGTATTTCGCCGTCTTTAAATCACTCTGTAATAGCAGTCCCGCGACGCCCAATCGGTGCTGACGATCCGCCTCTGACGGATAATCCAACAGCCGGATCGCCAGTTGCCCTGACCCCTCTTTAATCACAGCAGGATAAGCGAGGACCTCAGTGCCCGCAGACTTTCCTCGCCATTCAGTCGGCAGTGTTTGAAAATCCCACCGCGTCACGTTGACGCGCTCCAGATTATTGCGGGTGGTCACGACCTCGACGGGTGACTCCGTTCTAAACTGTGCGACTAAGGTCTTGAGGTCACGTCCTTCCGCAAGCACCTTCTTTCGATCGTCAACGACTCGAATGTTCATCTGATAAAACGGCTCTAAAGCAACTTGCTCCCAGTCTCTAAGCGACACAGAAACACCGCGTAGCACCTTAATTTCTCGACTGAGCGCCTGCGATAACGGCTCGTCGTTTGTGATGAGCCGCTCCAGCAATGCATCCGCCACATCGGGTGCAGGCACTAACTGTTTTCGCAAGGGCTTGGGAAGCGCTTTAATCAGGGCAATCAATTTGTCCCTCAACAGCCCAGGAACCAACCACTCAAATAGATAACGCGGTGCACGGTTTAAAAGCGCACGTGGAATAATGACGCTCACGCCATCTTGTTGACCACCCGGCTCAAATTGATACACCAGCTGGAAGCTCACGCCCTTGCTGTCCAACGTTTTGGGGAATTGCGCCTCAACCTGGCCGCCCGGGTCTCGGGTAAGCACTTGCTCACGCTTCATCCGCAGGCTGCTGTCCGCCGTGCCATCGCGTCGAAGCCACTTATCTAAGGCGACCGCACTGGCACAATCCTCGGGTAGCCTCTCGTCGTAAAAGCGAACCATTGATTCATCATCAACCAGTAGATCGCGCCGACGTACCCGAGACTCAAGCGCCATGACCTCGCTGACCAGCGTTTGGTTGTGTTTAAGAAACCCTGGAGCCTGCCGGAAATTATTCGACACCAATCCGTCACGGATCATAATCTCGCGCGACGTCTTCTGATCAATACTGGCATAGTGCACCCGCTGCCCGTCACTGACCGTCAGTCCAAAAAGCGAAACTCGCTCCTTCGCCATCACTCGTCCTGACCGAGCACTCCACGCGGGCTCGTAGTGGTGTCGCTTGAGCAGCAGCGGATTAGTCTCCAATAACCACTCGGGCTCAATAGCCGCACACTGGCGGGCAAACACTTGTGACGTCTCCACCAGCTCTGCGGCCATCAACCACTTCGGTGGCTTTTTATACTGGCTGGAGGCCGGAAAGACCTGCGCCTTCCGGTTGCGCGCGGCATTGAATCGTCGCCCCTCATCCTGCTGGGCAACGTTGCCTAACAACCCGGTCAGCAGCGCGCGATGAATAGCGGCGTATTGCTCATCATCCGCTTTCATAGGCGCAACTCGAAAGTTCATCTGACGGCACGAGATGACAAGTTGATAGTGAACTTCGCGCCACTCTCGAACCCGCAGATACGATAAAAACTCGCGCTCGCACAATTTCCTCAACTGATTTTGAGTCAGTGCCTGACGCTGCTCCTCGAGGTAGCGCCACAAATTTAGCCAAGCCATAAAATCGGAGCGACTGTCGTTGAAACGCGCATGTTGTTGATCTGACTGCGCCCGCTTCTCTGGTGGTCGCTCACGTGGGTCCTGTACCGACAGCGCACTGACGATGACTAAACCCTCGTTGAGACAATCGCGACTCGCAGCGTCAAGCAAAATGCGGCCAAGCTTAGGGTCAACCGGAAGTTTCGCCATGGCTCTACCGATGGGTGTGAGTTTCGCATGGGCATCGACTGCACCCAGTTCGGTCAACAACCGAAATCCATCGCGAACCATCTTGGCGTCTGGAGGATCCACAAAGGGGAACTTGCGCACATCGCCAAGACCGAGCTCCAACATGCGAAGAATGACCGATGCAAGATGGGTCCGCAGTATCTCTGCGTCGGTAAACTCGGGGCGAGCAAGGAAGTCCTCCTCAGAGTAAAGGCGAAAACACACACCCTCGGCGACACGTCCACAACGCCCCTTTCGCTGATTTGCGCTTGCTTGGGAAATCGACTCAATCGGGAGTCTCTGTAAGCCTGAGCGATGACTGTAACGGCTAATGCGCGCATCACCCGGATCGATCACATAACGTATTCCCGGCACGGTGAGCGACGTTTCAGCAACATTAGTGGCAAGGACGACGCGCAGGCCCCGCCCCGATGGATTAAATACGCGATTTTGCTCAGCGTTACTCAACCGCGCATAAAGCGGGAGCACCTGTATGCGATCGCGGCCCCGCAGCGCCTTCGCTAGATCACGGATTTGCCGCTCGCCCGGACAAAAAACCAAGATGTCCCCGCGCGGACCGTAGTGCTCCTCGGCGATCTCATCGACAAGCTGTACGACTTGCTGCTGAACACCACGGTCACGGTCTTCAACGCTGTCGAGATAGCGCACTTCAACCGGGAACGTCCGACCAGAGACTTCGATGATGGGCGCATCGTTAAAGTGTTTACTAAATCGTTCAACATCGATCGTCGCCGACGTAATAATGACTTTTAAGTCGGGTCGTTTGGGCAGCAAACGCTTGAGATAGCCCAATATAAAGTCAATATTGAGGCTTCGTTCATGCGCCTCATCAATAATGAGCGTGTCATAGGCTTGTAACTGTCGGTCACGGGAGAGCTCCGCCAGCAGGATACCGTCGGTCATCACTTTAACGGCAGTCTGGTCAGTCACATCGTCGTTAAAACGAACCTGATAGCCTACCAACTGGCCGACAGAGGTCTTGAGTTCCTCTGCGATGCGACTCGATACCGCCCGGGCAGCAATGCGGCGTGGCTGCGTGTGACCGATACGCTTGTATTTTCCGCGACCCAGTTCGAGGCACATTTTCGGGAGCTGGGTCGTCTTACCCGAGCCTGTTTCACCGGCCACTATCACCACTTGATGTGCTGAAATAGCGCGCATAATGTCCTCTTTGCGCGCGACAACCGGCAGACTTTCTGGGTAGTCTATGCGTTGAGGGATCAGACGCTCGACCTGTTGTGCCTGTGGTTCTCTTCTCACTCGCTCCTCAACTCAACTGCGCAACACCCTAGTCGTTTGCCGCTTCGTCCCTCAGTTCACGACGAAGGATCTTACCGACGTTAGTTTTGGGTAGATCGTCTCTGAAGACGATCGACTTGGGCACCTTGTAGCCTGTCACCTGCTCCCGCATATAGGCGATGACGTCGTCTTCAGTGAGTGCTGCATCCGACTTTACAACATACATGCGAATGCCCTCTCCCGTCGCTTCTGAAGGCACACCGACGGCGGCACATTCGAGCACACCAGGATGTTTCGCACAGACGTCCTCAAGTTCGTTGGGATACACATTAAAACCCGAGACAATGATCATGTCCTTAATGCGATCTACGATTTTGAGGTAACCGTCGGGCTGGATCACGGCGACATCACCGGTCGAAAACCACCCGCTTTCGTCAAGCACCTCTGCGGTGGCCTCAGGTCGCTGCCAATAGCCTTGCATGACCTGTGGACCCTTGATGCACAGCTCGCCTGCATCCCCAAATCCGAGCGTCTCGCCGTGTTCGTTCACGGTTTTTACTTCTGTTTGCGGTACAGGAATACCAATAGTGCCCAACTGCCGCCCATTCCCGGGATTACTGGTCGCTGTTGGCGAGGTCTCGGTTAACCCGTAACCCTCATAGACTTTACACTCTGTGACTTCAGCCCAACGCTCTGCCGCGTCCTGCGTCAATGCCATGCCACCCGACATCGTGAGCGCTAGATTTTCAAAGGTTAAGCTCTGAAACCGCGGGTCATTACACAGCGCCACAAACAGCGTGTTTAGACCACAGAATACGGTCGGCTTGTATTGCTCAAAAGCGTCTACTACCGACCCTAAGTCTCGCGGATTGGGAATAAACAGCGTATGCGCGCCCTTTTTTAATGAATACATGGAAATAGTGAACGCGTAGATGTGGTAAACCGGAAGCGGCTGCATGAAAACACTGCCTTGCGCCTCGATACCAAACGTCTCAAAGAAACCATCGAGCTGCATCACATTTGCAACGATATTTCCGTGGCTCAACATAGCGCCTTTCGCCAAACCTGTTGTACCGCCCGTGTACTGAAGCATCGCAAGGTCATCAAGCGATACGTCGACCGGCGTAAAGGCCTGGGTTGCGCCACGCCGCAACGCCTGATTGAACTTTATGACATTGGAAAAATGGACCTTCGGCACCATTTTTTTAACATATTTGACCACGCCGTTGACGAGCCAGCGCTTGGGAACCGGGTGCAGGTCAGCGATCTCCGTTAGAACAACGCGCTCGACCTTCGTTTTCGCGACGACCTTTGACGCAACTTCCGCCACATTAGCCTGAACAACCAGTACCCGAGCGCCCGAGTCATTAAGCTGATGCTCCAGCTCGCGCTCTGTGTAAAGTGGGTTGGTATTAACGACAACCATGCCAGCCCGCAACGTCCCCATACAAGCCACCAGATACTGCATCAAGTTAGGCATCTGAATCGCCACACGATCGCCCTTTGCAAGCCCGGAGTCGATCTGCAGCCAGCTGGCAAAATCACCTGACAGCCTGTCAAGCTCTTGGTAGGTCAGTGCGTGTCCAAGGCTTGAACACACGGGCAGGTCTGCAAAATTGCGCATGGCCTCTTCGAACAGGCTTACGATAGACGGATATGCCGTGACATCGACGTTCCACTCAATATTGAGATCTTGGTACCGAGCCGCAATAGCGGCACTGATATCGGCTTGCATTCGGTTAACTCCGTTTTATTCGTTATGATATTTTTTTAATGTCTATTCTGATGTGTTGTCTGGTGTCTTTCCTAACGCACCTCAATCAGTGACCCACACGAGGCCCCCATGGAAGTAACTAATAGTACATTTGACGAACTAGCGGTAGGAGATGGTATAGAAGTTAGCCGTCTAGTCACAGCGCGGGACGTCGAACTTTTCGCCGTGGTGTCAGGTGACCACAATCCACTTCACCTCGACCCTGAGTATGCAGCGACAACACAATTCGGCGAATGTATCGGGCATGGAATGCTCATTGGGGCCTTCGTCAGCGCCGTAATTGGACTGGAATTTCCCGGTCCCGGCACCGTGTACCTCGGACAAA
>ERZ891134.891-NODE-891-length-22407-cov-11.450519_pt1 | contig 22407 bp, 22 predicted proteins | sample MGYA00520888_ERZ891134 | MGnify/ENA primary metagenome ERZ891134 (study PRJEB32303, sample SAMEA104408692) | aquatic metagenome | biome: Brackish water; feature: Coastal; material: water | place: Baltic Sea | collected 2014-10-23 | depth 10 m ... | reverse complement strand
AGTAGCCCTCGTCCTCACCTGCCGAGAGTGCTGTCGCCCACTCGGGTGCCCCCGACGGATCACCAGACACGACGCGACGAAAGCCTGCCGCCACGCGCGCCCGCAATGGCTCGGCGAGCGAGGCCAGAGAAGAAGACAACGACGAAGGGGACGACGAGGAAGTGGTGGGCACCCCTGAATTCTCTCCTCGGTCACTCACCCCCGCATCCGCAGCCGAGGGGCGCCGTGACGGACGACACACGAGCAATAAACAGTGGTGGCCCGCACTCAGGAGGAGGAGCGAGTGCGGACCACCACGTTCGGGGTGCCAGGGCTACTGGCTGGCCAGCCTCAGATCGAGGTCGGCGGTCTGCCCGTCACGCTCGACGGTCAGCGTCACGGTGTCACCGGGAGCCTTGGATCGAATCGTGACGATCAGCTGGGTCGCGTCCGACAGCACCGTGCCGTCCACCTTGGTGATGAGATCGCCGGTCCGCAACCCGGCAGCATCTGCCGGGCCCTGAGCCGTCACGTCCTGCACCAGAGCACCGGGGCCGGTCATGGTCGTGTCGAGCGTGACACCGATGATCGGCGTCGCGGACGAGCCGGTCTCGATGATCTCCTGCGTGATCCGCTTGGCCACGTCGATGGGGATGGAGAAGCCCAGGCCGATCGAGCCGGCCTGACCGTCCGCGCCCACGCCCATGGTCGCGATCGCCGAGTTCACGCCGATGACCTCGCCGTTGCCGTTGAGCAACGGGCCGCCGGAGTTGCCCGGGTTGATCGCGGCGTCCGTCTGGATCGCATTGATGAAGGCCGTCTCACCCTGCCCGCCGGCGGTCACCGGGCGGTTGAGGGCACTGACGATGCCGGTGGTCACGGTGCCGGTGAGTCCCAGCGGCGAGCCGACGGCGATCACGGCATCACCGACGTTGAGATCGGCGGACGAGCCGAGGGGCACCGAGTCCATGCCCGTGCGGTTCACCTTCACCACCGCGATGTCATAGCCGGGGTTCGATCCCACCAGCCGACCGTCCGCCGTGGTGCCGTCCGAGAACGCCACCTCGATGGACCCGCCACTGCCCGCAACGCCGGCCACATGGTGGTTGGTGATGATGTAGCCGTCATCACTGATGACGAAACCCGAGCCGGTGCCCTCGCCCTGTCCGCCGACGACGTTGAGCTGCACGACGGCGGGCTGAACGTCCGCGGCGATGTCCGCGATGGATCCGGGCATCACGCTCGGCAGGATCGCTCCGGCCTGAGCTGCCGGGGCCTCCACGGTTGCCGGCGGAAGGGTCTCCCGCGCCACGAGATAGCCGACGCCACCGCCGATGGTTCCCGCGGTCACGGCAATGAGCCCGGCTCCCACGACCATGCCGATGACGGCACCGGCTCCGAGGCCTCGCCGCGGGGGGCGCGTGGGCGGCAGGCCCGCACCAGATCCATAGAGCGGCTGGGCTGACGGGGGGCGCACGGAATAGGGGGTGGCTTCCGGATACGTCACTGGGCCCATGCCGGGCCCTGGGTACTGGGCGCTCACGCGTTCCTCCTCAAGAAGACAGACCCGGTCGCAGCGACCGGTCAGTGCTTGAGACAAGTGGCAGCCCGGGAAAGTTCCCCGAAATCGGCCCATCGGCCCAGTTCTGACATTCCCCTAACAATTGACGACGCCAGCAGGTGATCCCGCCGCCCGGGCGCCCTCACGGTTGAATGGGGCCGTGCTCCTCACCGCCGATCCCGCCGTGGCTGCCGCGGCCCTGGCCGACGGGCACCTCGCGGCCGTCCCGACCGAGACGGTCTACGGTCTCGGCGCGCGAGCAGACCTCCCCCACGCCGTCGCCCGGGTCTATGCCGCCAAGGGCCGGCCGGCCGATCACCCGCTGATCGTCCACGTGCGGGACGCGCAGGCGGCATGGTCGTGGGCGAGCGACGTGCCCCCGTGGGCGCACGCCCTGGCCGAGGCCTTCTGGCCCGGCCCCCTCACCCTCGTGCTCCCCCGCTCCGCGCGGGCCGGCGACTTCATCACGGGCGGTCAGGACACCGTCGCCCTCCGAGTGTCCGCCCATCCGGGGTTCGGCCAGGTGCTCGATCAGCTCGCGACCCTTCTCGACGACCCGTCGGTCGGCGTCGCGGCTCCCAGCGCCAATCGCTTCGGGCGGGTCAGTCCCACCACCGCGCAGCATGTGGTCGACGAGCTCACCGAGGCACTCGGACCGCACGACGTGATCCTCGAAGGCGGCCCCAGTCGGGTGGGTGTGGAGTCCACGATCGTCGACTGCACAGGGCCTGCCCCCGTGATCCTGCGCCCAGGTCACGTATCCGCCGAGCAGGTCGAGCAGGTCACCGGCACACCCACCGGCGAGCACTCCACAGTGCGCGCCCCGGGCACCCTCGCGTCCCACTACGCGCCCCGCGCCGCCGTGAGTCTCATCAGTGCCGAGGCACTCGACGACCTGCGGCCCCAAGACGCCCGCACCGGACTCCTGGCGCTCGCCAGCATCGCGACACCCCCGGGCTTCGTTCGACTGGCCGCTCCGGAGAACGCCGACGACTATGCCCGCGATCTCTACTCAGCACTCCGCGAGGCCGATGCGCTCGAGCTCAGCCGAGTCGTCGCGATTCCGCCGTCGCCAGCCGGCATCGGAGCGGCAGTGATCGACAGACTCGAGCGTGCCGCTACGCGCTGAGCCACTCGATCGCGGATTCGCGATCACCGAAGACCCGCGCCGCGTGACCCTGGTTCTTCTCCACCGTCTTCCACATGTCCAGTGACATGCGCGTGTGCGCGTCCTTCGGCCACACATGCGCATGCCGGAAGTCAGCCGGCAGTCCCGCCTGCGTCAGGGTCTCGCCGTAGCCAACGAGCGCGATGTTGTCCGCGCGGACGTCGCTTCCGTCCAATCGGCCAGCACTCGGTCGATGCCCGTGGAGTCCATAAGTGCCTTGACCTCGCGACCGAGATTACGAAAGTCAGCACTGGTCACATCACCGGAGTGGGTCACCTCGATGATCGAGTACTGCGGAGCCAGTGAGCGCGCGGTCGATGTCATGCATACCCCAGTTCATCCAGTCGCTTGTCGCTGATGCCGAAGTGGTGCGCCACCTCATGCACCACGGTGACACGAACCTGCTCCACAATCTCGTCTTCGGAGGAGCACATTCGCATGATCGGAAACCGATAGATGTGGATGGTGTCCGGCAGGTGGCCGGAGTAGTAGTGACCCCGCTTCGTCAGCGGCACCCCGTGATAAAGCCCGAGGAGCCGACGACCCTCCGGCGGATGGTCCTCGACCAGGACGACGATGTTCTCCATCAGCCGTGCCAGGCCCTCCGGGATCGAATCCAGCCCGAGGCCCACAAGCTCCTCGAATTGCTCCCTCGACACGTCGATCATGGCACCATCGTGACTCAGGGGGTCCCCTTTGCCCAGAGCCGGCCCCCTCCCCTATGCTTACCCGGTCGCCAACGGCTTCGACGGTCGACGGAGACGCTCATAGGTCCCCATCGTCTAGCGGCCTAGGACTCCGCCCTTTCACGGCGGCAGCACGGGTTCGAATCCCGTTGGGGATGCGCACCACCAGCACGAGCACCAGCACCACCAGCACGAGCACCATCAGCAAGGCCCCGTAGCGCAGTTGGTTAGCGCGCCGCCCTGTCACGGCGGAGGTCGCCGGTTCGAGCCCGGTCGGGGTCGCCAACAGAAGAGGATCGCGAAAGCGGTCCTCTTCTTGTTTTCCCTGGCGAGTTAGGCTTTCGACGCCGGCAGCACGGCCTCGATGTCAGCCCGAAGGTCCTCCGGCACCGTCTTCGGCTCATAGCGCGTGACCGTGCGGCCATCGGGTGCCACCAGGAACTTGGTGAAGTTCCACTTCACTCCAGAGCCGAGGAGTCCCCCCGCGCGAGCCTTGAGAAACGCGAACACCGGATGCGTCTTGGAGCCGTTCACGGCGACCTTGGTCGACAGCGGGAAGGTCACCCCGTGATTGACGGTGCAGAACTCCTCGATCTGGCCGTCGTCACCTGGCTCCTGATGCATGAACTGGTCGCAGGGAAAGCCGAGAACGACCAGGCCCTGGTCCCCGTACTGCTCGTGGAGCTTCTGCAGCCCGTCGTACTGCGGGGTGAACCCGCACTTGCTTGCCGTGTTGACGATCAGGACGGGCTTGCCCGAGAAGTCGCTCAGCGCCACCTGCTCCCCGTGATTGTCAGTGAAGGAGAGGTCGTAGAGGGACGCAGCGTCGGCCATGGGGCCAGTCTTCATGCTCTGCCCGTCCCCCGCACCTCAGGTGGCGAACTCACCGGGCGGCAGAGGCATCTCTCGGCAACCTGCCGAGCCCTGATATTCTCCACTGCGCGCTGAATCCAGCGCTCACGGCCAGGTAGCTCAGTTGGTACGAGCGTCCGACTGAAAATCGGAAGGTCGGCGGTTCGACCCCGCCCCTGGCCACCTCAGACTGTAGAGATTTGTGAGGGGAACGCGCCGGTTCGCTCGGTTGAGAGCCCCGGTTATCCAGAGGCGGCCCCTCGCAGCCCCTCGCCGCTGCTCCTTCTCGTATGACGTCGGCCTCGATCCCGGAATACTTCCAATGTCATCTTGTACATCGTCCACACGGGAGGTACACTCGTCACGTGCATGATCCAAGCCCCGTAAAGCGCCTGAAGGTTCTTGCGATGGCGTCGCTTGCCGTTCTCGCCGGCAGCGTCGCAATTGCAGGCCCCTCCCACGCAGCCTCGAATCCTGCCCTCGTGCACTTCGACACCGTGTACAACGGTGGATGGTCGTGTACCTCATCTGCATCCTCCGTACAGATGAATCCAGGCGATTCGCTCACACTCACATGGTCGACGAATCCCGCACAGACAAGTAGCGCCTTCTTTGCCTTCGACGGGCCGACCGGCCAGTTGTATGTCTCCATGCGGACCGACGGAAGCAGCCAACTGACATTGTCCACTCTCGGGACGTACCAATCGGACGCCGTTCTGAATTTCGGATGCTCTCTTTCCATCTCCGTTGTCTCCGAGCCTGTGGATCCGCCTGAGGCACACGATTACCTCCAACAAGTTGGCCCTCCGCTTTCCGGGGACTGCTCCGACGTGCCGAATTACGTGGGACATCTTCCAGGCTTTCCCATCGGTGGATGGAGCAAGTCTTGGGCGTTGTGGCCCAACGACGGACTCGGAGGACCCGTGTGTACGCGCGAGGTGGAAGAACGACCGGACGGAACGATCGTCCTCATCGGCTAGTTTCGAGCAGAGATATTTCGACCGGCGCATCGCCTCAGACGCGCTATCCGCTTGACCCGTTCGTTGAACAATGATGTTGGCCAACCCCTCGGCACCCCTCGCGGTGGCTCATCTCGGGGGCGTCGTACTGGCGAGGCCGTTGTCAGGCGCGCTCGGTTTCCCTCGTGCGGGGTGGGATCAGACCGACTGAAAATCGGAAGGTCGACGGTTCGATCCCGTCCCTGGCCACAACGTTTTCTTCACCATATGAATTCACCCTCTCCGCGAGTTTGCGTCAGTAGGTTGATCGCGACCGGGTTCGAAATTCTTTCCATGCGTTCAACGCCCGGAAACTCCCAAATGTCGCAGTAGCGCGACTACTCTCGAGAATATCGAACATTCGCGGCCATTCCGCAAGGGGAATGCCGCGCAACCCAATCAGTCAGCTACTCGCAACTCACCCAATTCAGACCAGTCATCCTGTGGGATCGTGAAATTCACAATCTTCGGTGTCTGAGACAGGTACGCCGGCAAAGTCTGCGTAGCCACCTTGAAGTGATCTGAGTTCACATGAACACCCGCGGCCGCATCGTCACGAAACGCCTCGATCAATACATACTCATTGGGGTCACTTACGCTACGTGACCACTCAAACCACAAGCACCCATCTTCGTTGCGAGTAGACTGCGTAAAACTTTCCGAGATTTCAATCCAACGGTCTGCATGCTCTGGTAATACTGGAAACTTTGCTGTAATGAAAATCACTCTGCTGCTCCTCCGCTTAATCTGGAATTCGAGGGCCCTTACCCACCAATTTAGCGAGTTGCAACCACTGCCCCCATCTTATTTCCTCTGGTGCAGAACATTAGGTCGGAGCAAGTTTTTCAACTCAGGTCCAACGTTCAGACTAGAGCTTAATCGCGTACAACGTCTTGCCGCGACCGAGCCGCAAAAAGCACACCCGTCAATGTGGCGGCAAAACCAGCGAGGACCAAACCGTTCACCACAGACCCACTCGTGGGTAAAACTTCATCAAGAATGAGGGCTCCCGTGAGTTGCCCAGAAACCGCAGTTACCGTGAACGCGAGCACCCCCAATGTCCGAACGAGGAATGCTGCAGATGCAATAAAGAGCAGCCCTAATGGCCCACCAAGCCAGAGCAAGGGGTTTTCCAGGATCGGAGGCGGTGTGGCAAAGGCCTGATCCCCAAAGGTCGCCTTAATGGCCAGAAATGCGGTGAGCAGGGTGAAACCCATGAAGAAGTTCAATGCCGCAGTGACCAAGGTGGAGCCGGTTTCCTTGGAAATTAAGCCGTTGAGGGCATACTGAATAGCCGTAACACCACCGGCACCAATTCCCCATGCCAGACCAACAACCGCAAGAATCAGGCCCTCAGGTCGAGCAATGCCAATCAAAATTGCACCGGTCAACGCCAACGCTGCAGCTCCCACTCGGCTAATCGTGATTAAGCGCCGAGGTCCAACCCCAATGCCAAGTCGATCCACTAAAAGCGAGGCCACACTCTGACCGGCAACGACTGAAACCATGTAGAGCGTCACTCCATAAACAGGTACAACTGTCGCCTGGCCCAAGATGAATATTGCTCCACCCATACCAGCTAAATAATTCCACCATTGAAGTCGCCCCTGCTTCCTTGCGGTGACGAGATTACCCACACTGCGGCGCGAGGGTCCATGGAACGCCACTAAGACGGCTGCGCAAATGAATCCGCCGCCCACGGACATCATGGCGGCAATAACGGCGTTGGATGCGAAGTCACTTGCTAAACCATTTACCCGAGCCTGAAGGGCGTTGCTCATGGAGACGAGGAACGCCAAAGTCATGGCAACCAACCAGCGCCGATATTGCGCTGGTTCTTGATTCCTTACTGTCCCAGCAGGTTTCACAATCGCCCCATCAATTCGTCATATTGGGGCACTGACCTGAGCATCTGCACGCCGCCTTCATCTCTAATGGGAATAGTGGACGTCACCTTCTAATTCGTGAGATTTCCCTGAAACCCGGGGTGGGAATGCATTTCAAATAGCTACCTTGGAAAGAGGTAGCTCCCTTCACTCACCGAATCTGGTAGTGAAAGGAGCTACCTCACAACACACACGAAAGGACCTTGTTGACAGATCCCGATCAATCAAGGGATGAGAATTGCGCGACCTTTGATTTTCCCTGCATTCAAGTCATGGAGAGCTTGATTGGCATCCTTGAGTGAATACTCAACAGTTGCCAACTCAACCAGCCCACGATCAGCTAGAGACATTAATTCATTCAGATCTGCCCAAGTTCCCACAAGGTTTCCAATGATATTGCGCTCGGTGAAAATGAGGTCAACGGTTGGAATGTTGATGTTTTCGCCGTAGCCAACAATGTAGTAGTTGCCGGCCGGACGAGTCATTTCGAGGCCCTTGGCCGTGGACCCCTTTTCGCCGACAAAGTCGATGACTGCCTCCGCCCCAAGGCCCTTTGTGAGTTCGAGGACTTGTGCAACCTCAGTTCCATCGGCCTTGACCAGATGGTCGGCACCACTATCCTTGGCGAGGCCTAAAGCCATATCAGACATATCAACCACAATGATTTCGGCTGCACACATTGCCTTCAGGCACTGAATACCAATGTGGCCAAGCCCACCTGCACCGATGACGACCACAGATTGACCTGGCAACAGGACTCGAGAGGCTTTCTTCGCCACGTGGTAGGCCGTCAAGCCTGCATCCGCATAAGCAGCGACAGCTTTGGGTTCGAGGGACTTCGGGAGTGGAACGATATTTCGCTCTGAGGTCACAAGGGCCTCCGCGTAACCGCCATTCTCGCTCAAACCGGGGAAGGATCCCGACCCATGCATGTCCTCACCACGTCGGTGTTCAATGTCAATTCCCGATGAAATCCGGGGGTGAAGAATGACAGGGTCGCCCTTCTTCAGGTTAGTTACACCAGCGCCCACTTCTTCCACCCAACCGGCATTCTCGTGGCCCAGAATGAAGGGGAGCAGGCTATTGCCGTCTGGATCCATAATGGGTTTCCAAACGCCCTCTATCACGTGAAGATCAGTTCTGCACACGCCGGCGCCGCCAATTTTCACCAACACATCGTTGGGGTTCGTGATCTTGGGATCTGGAACATCCTCGTAATCCACCCAAGACTCGGCAGTCAAGGACTCGTCATACTTGTTTAGAACCTGTGCCTTCATGGCAGTCTCCTTAATTTATTGAGCGTTAGTGGCAGCGCGACCTCGCAAACACTAGCAAGGATAGCGGTTCACGTCCTTAGATTTTCTCCTTGTTACCGGTCTTGAACGAAAGTAAGATTTGGACCGCAGCCAAGCCAACCAGAACAAATAAACTGGTGCCCCAGCTGCCAGTTATCAGGAATGCAACTCCCAGCAAAATTGGTGCGGTCGTAGCAAGCAGGTAACCGAAGCTCTGCATCATAATAGACAGATTCTTGGTGGTGTCTTCATTGCTGCTTTGGTGGACAACAAGGAACAAAGCCAAGGAAAACGTGGTGTAAACCCCAATATTTGCCAGAATCACCAGCGGCCACAGAATCGGCCCGCTGGAAACCGCGATCGAAATGTACGCGAATACAAGTACCAAAGAGAATCCAATTAACGGTGCGCGGAAGTCCCTTCCACGCGCGGCAAAATGCGGCACAAGGAGACTGAGTAATGACCCGATGAGAGTTGCGAGCGCTACCAGGAACCCGGTATCAATCAGTTCCATTCCCTTCGACACCAAAATGGTGGGCATCCAGATCGCCGATGCATAGTGGATCATGTTAAGCATTCCGAAAAGGAGAGTAAGTGACCAAGCTTTTCTATTGTGCAGAATAGGACTACGCCAAAAACTAGGAATTTTCTCTGTGGACTTGGGCATCTTCTTACCGCGGAATTTCGCCCACCACAAAATAGTGGCGGCCAGACCGAGGACGAACCATGGCAGCATGGACAGGCGCCATGAAAGGTCCGTGGCCTCAGCCAATGGAACTGTAATCGCTAGCGCTATCGCAGAAAAGATCCCCATGAGCGCGGCATAGGTGCCCGTGACCAATCCTGGATTACCGGTGTTATTTTCTCGCACCCACACGGGCAACATGTAATTGAGCACAGCCACAGCGATGCCCAGAGTCACGGAGAATACAAGTAGACCCGGCAACTCGAACAGTGTCCGTAATAGGAGGGATGCCGTTATGAGGGTTATTCCATAGGTAACAATTCGATTTGTATCAGCCCATCGAATCAATCGAGCCATAAAGAGCGCAGACAGTGAAAAGCAGATCAATGGTGCCGCGCCAAGTACTGCCTCTGTGATAACGCCGATACCGTATTGCTGCTGAAGGATAGGGAGTAGGGGGCCAATCAAAATTAACCCCGCACGCATGTTGGTGGCTATCAAAAAGATCGGTAAACCAGCTTTGAGCGACCGCACCAAACTCATCTGTGACCTCCAATTAGTAGCACCGCGCTAGACCTCGTTCTGGCCGTTCACGAAGTTTATTAGGCGACGTGACTCAATGACATGTTCTTGCAGATTGGATCAAACCACATTCAGGATGCAGGCATGTTACGGTACTTAACGGTCCTGAACAAAAAATTAATGGCGAAGGCAATGACATAACCAATGAGACTGTTAACGATCATGTTTGTCCAGCTCACAGCCGGCCAAAACAATGTGAACCCCAGGGCCACAATTACTCCGAGGAAGCCGAATTCGATTGCATTCTTCAGATTTGACTTTCTTACCTTTTTCACCATGTCTGAATAATAGGAGTTATCAGTACAAAAAGTTGACTAATGGACCAGAAATTTCTTGTGTATTGCCAGCGTGAATGACCCACTGGTGGAAAATAGAAATCCGCGTCCATCTCGCACGAAATGGTCAGCAAGTTCGGAATAGAATGGAGTTACCCATTCTCCGGGGTAGTCCCAGCTCTTAACATCGGGCAAGTTCTCTGCTACGACTGAGCTGACATAACCTGACGACGTTAACTCCCCAAATTCTTCGCGCAAAAATTCGCACACTATCTGGAATTCTCCAGTGGGGGATGCAACCGGACCTTCGGCCCCGCTAAGAATGCCGCGCTCTAGCCGGGATTTATGGACCTTGCGACGTATCTCGGAACAGGTGTCCTGGTTCGGAACCCAGCGAATGTGGTCCATGACAAGTTGCGGAAAATTTAACTAGATCTGGGGCTTGTCGTGTGGATTAGGCAGTCCATTTTCGGCGTAATAATTTCGTCCCGGAATACCCCATTTCAAAAAGAAGCTCCCCACGGTGCTGCACAGCATTCTGTCCACCCTGCTATTCGACTCGATGGTCGATCTGCCACGTGACTCAGCACCAGCTCGCAATTCATCAAAGGAATCAGAGGGGGCAATAAGTGGATCCTCGTCTGAAAAATCACGATCAGCCAGTGAGGCAATAAGCGTAGCCCTGGCTTCCTCGCCAAAGAATGTGATCCTGCGTCCTTCCTCGGTGTCATACTCGAGTGCTAGAGGGTTGCTCCGCAAATTGGGCACGAGGTTTCCGGATTCGTCTAGTGATCCTGCGTCCTTAACACGGATAGTGGCTAATTCATCGAAATCCAGCCCAGTGCCAATCAAACTCAGCATGAAAAGCCTGACCCCTGGGTCAAAGTCGCCCTTGGCACTATTCGCTATGTGCACTCGCGGCCGCTCGGCATAGCCCTCGTCCCAAGCAAATTCAACACCGTTAAGCGCGAGCCACAATTTTGGGCCGAACATAAGAGCTGCCATCTGAACATTTGAGACATCCGCGTGTAACCGACGATAGTTTTCTAGCAATAGCTCAGCACTCATTGGGTCGTCTTGACATACCTTTAGAGTGGATTCCAAATCGTTATCGCACACTTCGCGTCCAAACCGATCAATGGTGGTGACCGCGTTCCGGATCCAAACGTCGGGCCTGCGCACTCGCTCAGCAAGTATCGCAGCAACCCGCATGACGGACGGCAACTCGAGCAACGCCAGTTCTCTTCTGTTCCTGAGAACCCGCTGAGCAACCTCGTTTGGTTCGAGGTACTCGACGGTGGAGTCACTGGTTGTGTACCCAGGGAAATACGTACTTCCACTCTCGTATCTCACAACCATGATGGCGCATCCTTTGTGATTTCTTCTTCGTTGACGCGTGCCGCAATGTCATCCGCTATGAAATGATCTCGTATCTCAACGGTGCACTTTTCTACACCGTCCACGAGTTGCACGCGACGCCGAACTTCCTTGCCAATAGTAATTGCAAAAGGGGAGGGGCACAGAGGTGAGGTGAGGTGGTAGCGCACAATCACGCTACCGCCATCACCCACCTCAACTTCATCGATCATGCCCAATTCACCCAGAGTCATGCGAATCTCAGGGTCGGGAACACTCCCCGCCGCCTCGAGAACAGCATTCGAGTCAATGGTTGTACCGGACACGATCAACGACCTCATTTCTCAAACAGGTACGGGGTGGGGGACTAGTTACGCGAATGCAGCTTCCACATTACCCGCCAAGTACTCCTTGCGACGCTGGCTGAATTCATCATTCTCGATGGCCTTCTTCTTGGCCTCGATGTCGATTTCATATAAACGAGCCACGTTTGTGGAGAGAATCTTTTGCTTGATCTCTGGAGTGAGCTGAACACCGAACTCTTCAGCGATGTCATCTGGGATTTGGTATTCCATGAATTCATCGATGAGCCAGTGTGGGTACCAAATGGGGAAGTCTGTGCCCCAAATAATCCGATCCTCTCCCAGCCAGAACAACAGGTTCGCCATCATCTCGCCGAAGTAGCGTGGGCGGTGGTGGATAAACGCGTTCGCAACCGCTAGGGATGCGTATACGTTCGTTGAACGGGCCGCAATCCAGCAGAATTCATCGAGGCGTGGCAAGCCAATATGATCCACGATGAAGTTCAATTCTGGATACAGCGATGATGGTTCGTCGATGTCGTAAACGTCGAACTTCTCCATGGACAAGGGCTCGACCGCAGGACCCTTATGGAAGTGCATATTCTTGATACCGAGAGAGATTGCCTCTTCATAGCAAGGAAACACCGCAGGATCATTAGCTTTCCAGCCGCGCGATTCGCCGCGCCATTCAGCGGTGTACCACTTGAAGCCTTTCATGCCGTACTCGCCTACTTGCTGGCGCATTTGGTGCACTGCCATTGGATCACGAGGGTCGACACCCCCGAGACCGATCAAACGCTCCGGTGCGCGAGCAACCATTTCCATGTTGCGCTTGGGATGTGTGAAGCCTTCATGGTAAAAGTCCATCAACACCTGGGTGGAAAGAATTGCCATGTCCATGTCTCCACGAACAAACATGTGATAGAGGTACCAGTCTGGATCGACTTTACGGAACTCCTTGTCGAAATCCATGGTCCACTGTGGATCTGGCGGATTGAAGCCAGTCTGAAATGCATAGAAGGTTTCGGCGAAAGCCAAACCATATTCGTTCTTGATATTTTCCTTGCTAGCGTCCCAGAAGCCCGTATGGGCATCGATGACGAACATGCCGTCTCTCATTCCGCTTCCTTCCGTTCCAAGTGAGTGGTGCTAGGTTTGTTATGCAAAGTGTGCACTAATAGAAGAGCGAGCCAACTGCCTTTATAGTACACGTATTCTTTTATTCCGCACATTGAATTTTTTGGGTTGAAACTTGCTTAAATCGCGCCAAAACTACACAATCCGACCATCCTGATAGGCGAGTAATTTTTCGGATGGCAAGAGTAAATTGATCCGTCCCAACTTTGGTACAGGTTGATCGCGGAGAATCTTCGCGCGAATTATGTCGTCGCCGAATTTGCAATTCAGAACTCGAGTTGAGCCCATGTCGCTCACCGAGATGTGCTCAGCCGTGATCACATTTGGCCCTTGAGCCTCCATTACTTGGACGTACTCTGGACGGATGCCTACTTCAATTTCAGCACCCCCAATACCAGTCACACTTGCCGACACATCCAGTTTCTGACCAGCAATTGAGACCTGGCCCTGTTCAACAACTCCCCTGACAAAGTTCATTGCGGGAGATCCAATGAAGTTCCCGACATAGCGCGAGTTGGGTCGCTCGAATAGCTCTTCAGGTTCGCCGCGTTGAACAACACTTCCCACGTTCATCACAAAAATTTCATCAGCAAAGGTCATGGCTTCATATTGGTCGTGAGTCACGTAAATGATCGTGATGCCTTTGCCTGCAACAATCTTCTTAATCTTTCGCCGCAGTTCAGCCTTGTACTGAGGATCAATTACGGTCAGCGGCTCGTCCATCAACAGGGCGGTGACGTCATCTCGGACGAGCCCACGACCAAGCGAGACCAACTGCTTCTCGTCGGCACGGAGGTTATTGGCCGATTTGCCGAGTGTCTCACCGAGACCAATTTGGTCAGCGATGCTTTCAACACGATCCTTGATTTTATCTTTCGACCACTTCCTGCAACTGAGCGGGAAAGCGAGGTTTCCAAATACCGTCATTTGCTTGTAAATGGTTGGAAATTGGAAGACCTGAGCCACGTTGCGCTCAGCAATCGACATTTTGGTCACGTCAGTATCGTCAAAATATATTTGCCCCTGAGTTGGCTGCACAATGCCAGATATCAAATTCAGCATTGTGGTCTTTCCAGATCCGGAGGGACCAACGAGTCCGTAGGTCAATCCCGATTCGAATTCGACATCGATTGGTCGAAGAGCCCACGTAGATTCATCAGGGCTCAAGTCATAGGACTGCCCGATATTGGAAAACGTTACCTTTGCCACCTTGACCCCTTAGTTTCCTGGAGCGACGACAAGATTGCCGCTTAGGTCGAAAAGGAACGCACGCTCGGGTGGAATGGTGATCCCGACTTTGTCCCCAGAGATATATTGATGAATGCCTTTCTCCTGCACAATGGTGTAGCCAGTTGGGGTATTCAGATAAACCAGCGTTTCAGACCCTGCGACCTCAGCGACGTCAACTTCGCCTTCTTCTGTCATGTCACCTTCAGATCCGATCGTCAACTCACTCGCCCGGAAACCTGCCTGATACTCACCATCGGGAACACCCACAAGATGCACGGGAACTTGTGATTTCATTCGATGTCCGATGGAGAAGGTTCCGTTGGAAATCTCAGCCGTCAAAACTGACATGGGCGGCTCGTTCACGATCTGCGCAACCGCCACCGAATTCGGATTTTCAAAAACTTCAGCGGGCACACCCGACTGGATTACGCGACCCTCGTGCATGACTAGGAGTTCATCGCCTATCAGCAGAGCTTCTGCAGGCTCTGTAGTTGCATAAATGGTGACCGAGTTTTTTGATGCTGTGAACAAATCGCGGAAGTCCTCACGCAACTGCTCGCGCAACTTGTAGTCCAAGTTCATGAGTGGTTCATCGAGCAGCAGGATGTCTGCGTTCCGAATCAGTGCGCGCGCGATGGCGACACGCTGCTGTTGACCACCCGACAATTGCCCTGGTTTGCGATCGACAAAGTTGGAGAGCCCTACTTTATCAATCATTTCAAGGGCCTTGGATTTCGCTTCTTCTTTCGAAAGTCCCGACCGCAGGAGTGGGAACAACACATTACCCAGAACAGTTCTATTTGGATAGTTGATGAATTGTTGGTACACCATCGATGTGCTGCGCTTCCAGGTAGGCAGGACGTCGAAATCCTCACCATTGAAATACATGTCCCCCTCAGTGAAATCGAGGAGTCCAGCAATCGTTCGCATAAGAGAGGTCTTACCCGACGACGTACGACCCATGAGCACATAAACTCGCCCTGGCTCGAAGGTATAGGTGATCCCCTCCAGGATCATGTCCGTACCGTCGGTTATACCGAGATCTTTTAATTCTAGGCTCACTTTTGATCCTTCATCGAACGGCTCCCGAGAATCCGCCCTTTGCCAAGTAGCGTTCAACAACAAAGACGAATCCAAGCAACGGCAAAATCGAGAATATGGCGGACGCAGCCAGCGTCCAGAACGGCGTCACAGTTCCGTTCAACGCCACCACTGCAGCTGGGAGAGTCTTCACTTTCGTGAAGGTCAGAACCAATGCGAAGAACAAATCATTCCAGCCAAAGATCACCGCAAAGATCGCCGAGATCGCAATTCCCGGCTTAGAAAGGGGCAGAATTGCCTTTCGGAATGCTTGGAATGGATTGCAACCCTCCAGCATCGCCATTTCATCGATCTCACGCGGAATCTGGTTAAAGAAGTCAACCATCAGCCAGACAACTATTGGCATCAAGCCTGATGTCAACACCAAGATGAGGCCAAGGTGCGTATCAAGAAGCTGTAGGTTCTTCAACAACAAGAAAAATGGAATTGCCAAAACCACAGGCGGCAAGATTCGCTGCGCGATGAAGAAGAAAATAATGTCGGAGTTCCCGTAGTACTTCCATCCATATCGAAAACGCGAGAGTCCGTATGCGGCAAGACCACCCAACGTGACACTGATTAACGAAGCAAAGAAAGTAATGATCATGCTGTTAATCATGTTTGGAATCAGGTTGGCGTACCCGCTAATGCCAAGGATGTCCTGCCAGCCATCAAGGGTTGGGTCAAACTGCACCCAAGGAATGAAGGTAGCACCTTGGTTGACCGCTGCAGGAGTTTTGAAACTCGTGACCAAAGCCCAACTCAGTGGCGCCAAGACAAAGAGGGTCCAGAAAATAATGAACGCATACTTAAAGATTCTTGACATGATTACCAACCCCTCGGACGGGAAATATACGTTAGGACTTTGGCAACGATGGTCAACACGATGATCATGACGATCAAATATGTCAATGCCAGTGTGGCTCCATAGGCAATTTGGAATTCAGTCAAACTTCGTTTCCACAGGAAATAGGTCGGTGTCTCCGTGGCATTGCCTGGACCTGCAGACGTGAGAACGAATATGGAGTCGAAGATTTTGGAACTCTCGATCAAACGAATGAGGATTGCGCCAATGCTGATTGGAGCCATCAGTGGCAAAGTAATGCGCCAGAACGTGCGGGTCGGTGTTGATCCATCGATTTCTGCGGCGAGGAAAGGTTCCTTTGGAAGAATGAGTAGACCTGCAAGCAAGAACAGGAACATGAACGGCGTCCACTGCCAAATTTCTGCTACGTAGATCGTAAACATCGCTGGAACAATCTCAGTGGACCAGCCAATGGTGCTTAGTCCAACTGACTTGAGCAGACCATTTGCCGCACCTATGTCCTCACGGAAAATCGATCGCCAAACAATCGCCATAATGCTGGGCGTAGTCATGAGTGGAACGAGCCAAATGAGACGGAAGAATCGACCCGACTTAATGCCTTGCCACACATAGTGAGCAAGCATGAAGCCAAGAATATACTGGATTGAGGTGGTCACCACTCCGAAATTCAGGAGTCGAAGCATCGCCCCCCAAAAATCTGCGTCGGACCACATGCGCGCCCAGTTCGAGCCACCAACAAAGTCAAGGCCCGAGCGCGACACATTCCAGCTTGAAAAACTTACTCGTATGGAAAAGAGCAACGGGAAAATAATGATGGCGATCAGCAGTAAAAGGCCAGGCAGTAAGAACAGGCGCTTATAGAACTTTATACCCACGTGTTCGCTTCCTCCAGCCAGTTAATTAAACGCTAAGTTGGGTGAATTTTGGTGCCACATTTGGCAGGCAACTGTGCTCAATAATGCGTTCCGTGGGGGTCAAAGACCCCCACGGAACGTCATCTATTGACGAACGAACTATCAATCAGATTAAGAGTTTTCCAACTCAATAATCGGTTGGTACGCTTCCTTGATGCGGTCCGGACCAATGTCCTGGATGATCTGGTTCCACTTGTCCGCTACTTCATCGAGTGCGGTTTGTGGATCCTTCTGACCAGCCAGAGCAAGTGCGACACCGTCTGCGAGTGCAGCCATCAGTGGGCCGTTACCTGGAACGCGCAGATCAAATACACGGTTCGAAGAATTCGAGTATGTATTCAAAGTGTCGATCCAGGTCTGCGTTGGGCCTTCTTCCCAACCCAATCCTTCAACCCAGAATTCGGTGTTGAAGTCGCCCTCACGTCCGGGGTTAACTCCGGTACGACCGATGGTGAGGTCAACCTTGTGGTTGGCTTCGTTAGCAAAGAAGCACAGGAAGTCCAGTGCCATTTGCTTGTTTTCCGAACCCTGTGGGATTGCAGATGACCAGCCCCATGCAATGTATGGAGCACGGTTAATGCCGTCAGCTGGGGTCTCCCACTGGCCGGTCTCACTGTTCCACACTGTTTCTGCCCCTGGGTTTGGTGCAGCCTCAACCATGCCGCGAATTGGGCTATCTTCCTGGTTGGCCTGTGACCATGCGTCATCCCACGTGTAGGAGAGAATGCCTTGGCCTGAGCCGAACGCGGAGATTTCATCGGAGAGACCAAAGTTCTGGCCACCCTGTGGGATGTAATTGGTTGCCTCAACGAACTCGGTAAGTCCACGAACGAAGCCGGGGTTATTCACCTGTGGGTTCATCTCTGCATCGAACCAGAAGCCACTCTTGACATCAGGGTTCTTTGCGTATGGTGCAACACGGTTAATGAAACCTGACCACATGAGGTCGTCACGCTTCATGATCTCAACCGAACCTGCAAGGTCAACACCAGCAGGCTGGGTTGCAACATCAAAGCCATTCAGTGTCGATGCAATGAGGTTGTATTCCGTCCAAGTCTCAGGAACTTTGAGATCCTGACCTGTCTGCTCCTTGAAGTACGCCTGAGCCGCTGGGTCATCCAGGACATCGGTACGGTACTTCAGGAAGTGACGGTCAGCATCGATACCGAAGAGCTTGGTGTCGCCATCCCACTTGTAAATGCCCTGGTACAGAGGCAGAAGATCAGCGAGTTCGCCGTCTCCGGATGTGTACTCCTCAGGAATTGAGTAGTAGTAATCGCCGAAGTCGCCGATCCAGGTTGAGAAGTTAACTGTGACGTCGTAGGGGCTCACACCTGTTTGGAAAGCGGTCTGAGCCTTTGAGTAAAGCTCGCCTATCGAAACATTTTCTACGACAACCTCGCCGCCCGTGAGTTCCTTGAACATTGCGCCGTGCTGTGCCATTGGCTCACCCATGTTGGGGGGAGGTGGAGCAAGCACGGTAATTGTCTGTCCGGAGTAATCCTTCTTACTAGTTTCGTAATAAGAGCAAGGTCCATCTCCATCGTCAATCTTCGCTGCTGAAGCATAAGCCTCAGGGGTGTAAGGCTGTTGCGTGTAATCAACTAATCCGCCCTGAGGAAATGATGCCTCCTTAACTGCAGGACCAGGGCCCATGCCCTCTGCGGCTGCGGTTTCTGAACCACCACCGGCAGAATCCTCGGCACCTTGGTCGGAGCCACCACTGGAGCAAGCTGCCAAAACAACCACCAATGGAATTGTAGCTAGCCTCGTTACGAGACGTTTACGATCTCTCACTCGCATTTCCTTTCACTGACGAGATACCTTTGCGGTAACTAGATTTGTGGGACAATAGCAGAGGTACTCACTTACGGCTACAAATTGCAGTCACATTACGATAACGGCCTGACGTAGAAAACTGACGACAACGATTTGTGCTGCACAAAAATTTCCCATGCGAATTTAGCACCCGAAATCTCCCATTTTGCTGCTAATTGTTACTTGTGGGTAACCATTGTCAACATGGGTTTGCCCATCAAAAACTTGTCGGTATTTAACACGAAATGCACTGTCGTCATGTCAGCGAGTGTCACTCCCAACTCCGCCCGAACGGGCTATTGCAGAGCGAGCCGCTTCCAGTCGAGCGACCGGCACTCGAAACGGCGAGCATGAAACATAATCCAAACCAACTTCATCAAAGAAGTGCACAGATGCTGGGTCTCCACCGTGCTCACCGCATACGCCACAATGCAAGCCTGGTCGAACTGAACGTCCCTTTTCAACCGCGATGCGAACCAACTGGCCTACGCCCTCTCGATCTATTGATTCAAAAGGGGAAACCGAAAAAATACCCATTTCGAGGTAAGGGCTAAAAAAGGAAGCTTCGACATCATCGCGGCTAAATCCCCATGTAGTTTGCGTTAAGTCATTAGTGCCGAATGAGAAGAATTCAGCAGATTCAGCGATACGTTCTGCGGTAAGTGCAGCACGCGGCAATTCGATCATGGTGCCGACCAGAACATCCAATGGGCAATTGTACTTGCTCTCCACTTCAGCAACTACACTTTCCACCTCCTCGCGGGTAATCTCTAACTCTGCAGCGGCAGCCACCAAGGGAATCATGATTTCAACCCGAGGATCTTTGCCCAGCGATCTCAGAGCGCAAGCTGCTTCGCATATCGCCCGAACCTGAAGCGCAAACAGCCCGGGCAGAACCAATCCGAGGCGCACTCCTCGAAGGCCCAGCATCGGATTTTGCTCTGCCAAGCGGTTGACCTCGTGGTATAACGTCGCCTTCTCTTCATCGACCTGGCCTCGTTCGTTTGCCAATGCGACTTCAACTGCGAGTTCCGTGCGATCGGGCAGGAATTCGTGCAACGGTGGATCGATCAAACGAATAGTCACTGGAAGTCCATCCATAGCCTCAAGTACTTCAGTGAAGTCAGCTATCTGTAAGGGCAAAAGTGCCTCGAGAGCTGACTGACGAGTCTGTTCAGTATTCGCCAAAATTAGTTTCTCAATGTACTTCTTCTGCTCCCCGAGAAACATGTGCTCGGTTCTCAAAAGACCAATCCCCTGAGCACCCATACGCCTCGCTCGAGCCGCATCCGGGCCATTGTCCGCGTTCGTGCGAACACGAAGTCTGCGCTTTTCATCAGCATGACGCATGATCCGGTCAACCGCACGCACCAATTCAACGGTGGCTTCATCGGCATCGGCGATGGCAGCTGCAAGACCTTCCTCGAAATAACGTACGACCGGACTTTGAACCACAGGCACTTCTCCCAAAAAGACGTCTCCCGTACTTCCATCGATTGAGATGACATCTCCCTCAGAAATCTCCCGCTCACCCACGCGAAATTTCTTGTCCTTGCCGCGGACATCAATGGATTCAACACCGCAAACCGCTGTCTTGCCCATTCCTCGCGCAACCACTGCTGCGTGCGAGGTTTTGCCGCCACGGCTCGTCAGAATTCCGACCGCAGCCACCATGCCTCCGAGGTCATCGGGGTTGGTCTCACGTCGCACCAAGATGACATCGTCACCGCGCGCTGCCCAGTCAATTGCGGTGGCCGAATCGAATACCACCTTCCCCACAGCAGCACCCGGTGAGGCATTCGTTCCCTTTGCCAGTAAATCCAGAGTTGAGTTTGCTGCAAACTGCGGAAACATGAGTTGGGCAAGTTGGGAACCACTCACCCGTTCAACAGCTTCATCCATCGAGATGACGCCTTCATCCACCAATTGGATCGCAATCCGGAACGCCGCACCCGCTGTACGTTTACCAACTCGGGTCTGCAGCATCCACAACTTGTGGCGCTCAATGGTGAACTCAATGTCGCAAATATCGCGATAGTGGCTCTCTAAAATCTTCATAATCGACAAAAGTTCGTCGAAAGCTGGCTTATCAAGGCCTTCTAAATCATCCAGCGCCAAGGTATTTCGGATTCCGGAAACTACATCCTCGCCCTGAGCATCGGGAAGGTAATCGCCGTAAAGTCCGTTCTCCCCGGAGCCCGGATCACGAGTAAACGCCACTCCTGTGCCAGATCCTTCTCCAACATTGCCAAACGCCATTGCTTGCACATTGACTGCGGTTCCTAGGTCTGCCGGAATACCCTCGCGTCGACGATACAAAATCGCACGCTCGGTATTCCACGAGCCAAAGACTGCACGGACCGCACTCATCAGTTGCTGGTGAGAATCCTGTGGAAACGGTGACCCAGACTCTCGTGCGATGACATCCTTGAATTGAGCAACGAGATCCTGCAACTGCGCCCTCGATAATTCGACATCGGTCGCGACACCGGCGGCCTCCTTCATCGCATCAAGCAAGTGCTCAAATTGCTCACCTTCAATGTTCAAAACTGTTTTTCCAAACATCTGTAGCAATCTCCGATAGGCATCCCATGCAAACCGAGGATCGTTCGATATTTGGGCAAGTCCTTCAACACTTTGGTCGTTGAGCCCAATGTTCAAGACCGTTTCCATCATGCCCGGCATGGAGAAACGCGCGCCTGACCGAACAGATACGAGCAGCGGGTCCGACGCATTGCCCAAGGTTCGGCCAATCGACTGTTCCATGCTTGAAACATGCAAGGTGATCTCCGCCTCCAAGCCATCGGGCATCGTTCCCTGTGCCAAATAGTGCCGACACGCTTCCGTGGTGATGGTAAATCCGGGCGGAACAGGTAACCCCAGTTTCGTCATTTCGGCGAGGTTGGCTCCTTTGCCGCCAAGTAAGTTCGCCATTGACCGGTCACCATCGCGGAAGTTGTAAACGAGCACCTCACAACTTCACACCATGCAAACGTTTTCGCGCAAGTCAAACGCGCAAACTCACTTGTAAAACTATGTCGGAATTGAGTGATGTCTCTCACATACAAATTGGAAATGTCCCATTAATAGATCGTCCTCCATTGTTGATTGTCTTGGAGCTTTCACCGAACTTTTCAACCAAGGTCTCCACCGATCTATCTCTCTTCCCTGATTTACGTTAAGTTCTCGGCATGAGTTCCACACCACCGGTGGGTCTGGGCGCGTTTGTGTGACCAGACATTGCCTGACATCGAAACTCTTCAACGAATCCAACAACGTGTGCTGTGGCTCGCGGTTCGCGGTTCGCATGATCGATCACGCCAACCGTGAACGTCCACCCGGAGAATTTGAAGTCAAAATGCAACAACAACCCGCCTAAAATCAGCAAGAAAAAGGTCACAAAACCAGGGGCAGGTCAACCTGTCAATCAAACTCGGGTCAGTCCCTTTCTCGGGTGGGCAATGTATGAAGAATTTCCCGTCGACATTGCGCGACGGCAAATAGATAACGGTTGGGGAGCATACGAAATTGCGACTTAAACGAGCGCATCCGTTTTTGTTTCACAGCCCTTTCACGAAAATATGCGATTCATTGATAAACGATGAATCACCATGGCAAGGCTGCGGGAAGCATCGTGAGGCATAACAAGCATTGACGAGTTTCTTCGCTTAGTGAAAATCGGAAGGTCGACGGTTCGATCCCGTCCCTGGCCACCCTTGTTGCCTCAGGCAATCAAATATTTCTTCCAATCTAGGGGCCGGCAGCCACGTCGTTGCC
>ERZ891134.890-NODE-890-length-22424-cov-21.332648_pt1 | contig 22424 bp, 28 predicted proteins | sample MGYA00520888_ERZ891134 | MGnify/ENA primary metagenome ERZ891134 (study PRJEB32303, sample SAMEA104408692) | aquatic metagenome | biome: Brackish water; feature: Coastal; material: water | place: Baltic Sea | collected 2014-10-23 | depth 10 m ... | reverse complement strand
GACCTTGACCTTGACCTTGACCTTGACCTTGACCTTGACCTTGACCTTGACCTTGCCCCTGTCCTTGTCCCTGTCCTTGTCCCTGTCCTTGTCCTTGTCCTTGACCTTCGCCTTCACCTTGACCTTCACCGCCACCTTCTGTGCCGCCATTACCTGCGCCTTCATCCGACTCGGAAAAATCGGGGTCATAAGCGTCGGGAATACCGTCGCCATCGGAGTCGGAGTATTCTCCGTCATTAGGGTCTGTTGGGAATTGGTCGGTGTTATCGGGTTTTCCATCACCGTCTGTATCGGAATTGTTAGGGTTTGTTCCCTTTGCATATTCTTGAGCGTTGGTTAATCCGTCGCCATCGGGGTCTGCATTTGCATCTCCACCGTTTGTAGGATTGAGGCCATTACTTACTTCCCAACCATCGGGGAGTCCGTCGCCATCGGAGTCTGCATTATTCATGTTAGTGCCGTGTGTTTGTTCTTCGGAATTGGTTAAACCGTCGCCATCCCAATCAGCCCCACCATCGGAGGGGTCTAAGGGGTCGCTTCCATCGGCTAATACAACACCTGCGCTCATAGCGAGCATTACGGCTGTTAAAATTGCTAAAATTGTCTTTCTAAATCTGTTTTCCTTATTCATGTTTCATCACTTCTTTTGTTTTGTGTTTTATTCATAAGGTAACCACTTTACCTTCTCTTCTGTTTCTTATGTGTTTTCCTCTTATCTAAAGGTTGCTCTATTTTGAGTATCATAGAACTCTTAAAATATCAAATAATCCGACACATTCTTCCTCTATTATAGAGAGGACTTCGGAGAAAACAGGGGGTTTTTACTCATTTTCTTCTTATATGGGGAAGAACTACACCCCTTTACGATGGACTTGATGCACTAATTGAGATTTAAGGACAATAGAATTTTCCTTCATCAAATTTCGGACTGCCGACTTCACTAAATTCAATCATAGGTGATTCCACTTCCTCTTCAATTTTCATAACCATGTCTTTTAGGGCTTCTTTAACGGCTTCCTTATCTTCTTGTTCCATTCCGCCCATGATACTTTCAAATGAAGGCATCTCATGTTCTGTTAGACTTCTCATTTTGGTTTCAAAGGTAACAATTTGTTGCGTTATTTCATTACCAAATAAGGCTTCAATTTCACCTTCTAATGAAACCATAAAATACATGAAAGGCAAATCTAACTCTTTCTCTAAACCCTGTATAATTTCAACAGGAGGAAAGTCTTTAGGTAAGCCCATAATTAAGTATTGTATTTTGAACTATCTAATGCTAATTCTAAAAATGAATGCCTTTCATCCGATTAGGCAATACAATGTATTGATTGCAGGTGTCGCAAGCATAACCTTTTTTCAAAGAATGACCATAGCCAATGAATGTTTCTTTACAAAGACGGCAAGTAATTTCTTTCTTAGGCATACTATTCACCAATTGCTCGCCATACGGTCTTCAACCAAATATCTATCAATCTCTTTACCTTCTTCGGTGATTACTTGATAAACATACCTTCCGCATTCGCTTCCTTCTAAGTGGGCTTCCATGTTATAGCCCAAGAAGTCGGGGTATTTAATCCCTTCGCATATTTACTTTGCTAATGCTTGTTTGATAACGCCCATAGAACTCTTTCATATTACCTGTCTTGAAATCCAAAATAACTGCATAACTTCTCTCAATAGAATTTGGTTTCAAGTCCTCTTCGGGATAGGGTAAATTGAGATAATATCCATTCAATGAATCATCATCGTTATTAGCAGTAATTATACCAATCCACTTTGTTTTAGGAAATGGATTATAACTGTTTTTCCTGTAAGTCTTAGCCGATACTGCGACAACATAACCTTTCACATCTTCGCCATTATCTAACGGGAATTTGGTTGTTTTCACTTCTCTTTCTAATTGACCCATTTTGGAAGAACTAATTTGCATAGGATAATTCTTAGATGCTGAAGGGGCAGGGGCAGGGGCAGTAGGGGCGGTTGGTGCTTGACCTACACCCAAATTAGCCATATATTTTGCTTCGTAGTATTTTTTAATCGTATCTAATTGGTCATAATTTAGAAGCAAACGAGTAACAAGTCCTTGACTGTTGAAGAAAGCATAAGAAAATCCATAACTCTTAGCCATTTTCACGACTTCTTCATCTGTATAATTAAAATCAATACCTGCTAAACCAAATACTTCTTTGTTGGTATAGACTTCGCCCTGTGTATCAAAGGTGCGAGGTATTAGTGTTTTCCATGAGCGATAATAACCTCCGCCATCTCTATATATTTGAAGGATGTCACTATCAAGATTTCTTGCATCGGAGTTCAATTTTTGGTTTGCTTTAGCCGCATTTTTAGCAATTGTAGCAATCTCTTCTAACTTATTCCAATCAACAGGCATGGTGTAATAAATTACAGGAACTTCTTTTCCTTCCCTATTATACAAGTTTTCAACATTATTTTGTATTTCTCTTACGAAATCTAAATCATCACTTGAAATAACATCGGTAATGTAGTCTTTTGTCATCATAAAATGGTTTAGGTTGCGTTGAATGCTTTGCCATATTTTTTGTTCCTTCTCATCTAAGAAGTCCATATTCAATGTCATTCCCGACCTTTGCTCTTTTCTTTCTAATGCCTTATGCAAGTATTCATCATAGGCTTTTTTACGCTTTTCTTCTAATTTGTAAATGTTATAAATAGACCAAATAGAAGCGGCATCCTTATGTGAATTCTTTTCTTTTGTTACACCGCTATGGTTATTCACTTCCACTAAAGGATTAGTGATTTGGTATGCCGAAAAATACTTTTTCAAAATCGGAGGCATATTGGCTACATCAATACTTTCTAAGAATGCAATTGCATCTTCAACATCCTGTTTTACATCATCGGGAGAATACACTTCCTTAATACCACCACTTAACGCATAAAGTTCTTTCAATTTTTCGGGATTCGGCAAAGTAACAAGGTCTTCAAGAATAACACCACTTTCGGGGTCTTGGATAAGTGAACCATCGTCGTTATAAATGGGTTGCATAACACTAATAAAGAATTCGGGGTCGTCTTTTTGTAATTCATAGGCTTCTAAAAAGTCCTCAATTCCGCCATCTTTGGCCTTTGCAGGTTGTAGCCAATAAACGCCCTTATCTTCAAAATATCTCGCCTCTAATAAGAAAGAAGATTTATTGTCAAATACACCTTTAGGTTCAGGCAAGTATTCATTATATTTTCCCTTATTTACAGGAACAGGGAATAACTTTATTACAACATCTTTAGCCAATTTATTATAGGCTTCTCGGTTGTATTGATTCGCTGTGTATTGTTCTAAAGCATACGGATTCAATGACTTGTAAGTAATTCCTCCTTCTAATACTGTGGAATCGGGAATCAAAAACGGCAATTTACCTTTACTTTCAATTAACTTCATAGCAGTATCTAATTTTTTATTGTAAAAAGAGAATACTCTTGTCAAATAACTTCTAATATCCATTACTGCGAATCCCCAACCCATAATTGAGTATGGATTTTGCCACATATTTTGCGATTTTGAGATTCTTCTTGAGTTCCCGTATAATGAAGAAATCAATTCAATATCAATCGGATTCACGGAGTATTCGCAACCGTCGCCTAATGGAATCAATGTTCCTTTTGGAATATCTGTAATATAACCATCCGAACCCAATTGACCTACTTTGTAACTTTTAATTTCTTCTTTTGTCAAATATAAATCCGCACTTTGTCGCCAACGACCATCACCTTTAGGATTACACTTGTAACAATAACATGAACCCTTAAAACGCCTCTTACTGTTATGGTTCGGGTCGGGTGGAAATGTTTGACCATTAGGGAACTTTTCTTTACCCATAGCATTACTATGTTCCATAAAGGCATCTTGCAGTCCTTTAATTTGAGGGGCTAATTTCCAATATAACGCATCGGGTAATGGTTCATATTCTTGATAGGCTTTACTGCCTCCGAGAGCCTTTGGAGATTCCGCATCATGGCGAGGGTAAAATTTAGCCTTGAAATCCCAATTGCCGTATTCAACCCCTGCATCATCCGATGTCATTTGAATAGTTCCAATAAATTCAAATTTAGGGTCTTCAAATTCCGAATGCTCAATTTGGTAAATTACGGTTTCCCAATAGTAATTGCCGCTTCCAATTGGTCTTTCATAAGAACCACTAATTAATCCCTTTTGGGCGGCTCTCAATACAAAAGGATTCTTAATTGCCGACTCATCTCTTCTCAATTCTTTAACCTTGAATACTAATTTCATACCATCTCTATTTCGGTCAGCAACCACTTCTTTAACCCTTCGGACAACATTCAAAAAGGATTCGTTTCGGGTGATATTAACTTGGGGAAAAATGATGAATGTTCCTTTCTTGGTCTTGTATTGCGTAACGCCATTCCTATTAATGACTTCCATTCCCGAAACATCAACACCATTAACCATTTTTTGAGAAGTAGGCATAGAAGTAGGCATAGCAACCGCTTGAGGTTCAACGATAACGGATTCTTCCTTCGCAGGTGCGAGGGTGGGTGCGGGTGCGGGAGAGGGAACTGTCTTTGGCTTGTTTTTACTCCCCTTTGGCCGACCTCTTTTCTTAGGTGGTGAAGGCGGTGCTTGAGGCTTCATAGGTTGTGTGCAAGTCCTTATGTTATGTCCCGCAACGCCGCAATTCTTACATACTCTTACCATAATTGAACACCTTCTGTTTGCCATTCCTCAACGAATTTCTTTCGGGCTATTGCCTTCTTCAATCTTCTTTGGGCGGTTCGGTTATCTAAAGACACCGATTCAATATAAGCGGTTTCTAATTGAGCCAATGAAAATTTCGCCGTCAAATCATTATCGCTATATATTCCGAGCCTATCATAAGGTTCGGCTTCATAAACCTTTCCTTCACCTTTTACAAATAAAAATAATAATGCACCAATCCCAAATAATGCCGCAGGGATTTTTCGCATATAATATCATTATCCTTTTTGTTATCTAAAATCAATGGTTTTCTTCGGGTGCGCCCTGCCTCTTACAAGTCTTGCACCTAACATCAATCAATCCATTAGCCAATGCTAACTTAATTTGCATCCATGATAAATCATAAAGGTTTGAATCAACAGAATAACGAATTACTAATTCTTCATGACTTAAACAATGAGGACAAGAATAATCAACAGAAGATAATAAATAATCCTTCTTTTTCTTTCTTAAATCGGCTTTCCTTTTAGTGTTTTTAGTAATTAACCTATCTGTATTCCCTTTGTAATACTTAGGATTGTATTTTTTCATATACTCCTTCTTTCTTGCAGGGTCGGAATAAGGCATACTTAACCTTTATGTCTTTATCTATCTAAATCTTGACTTCAAGACCCTACATAATCAAAGCCAAAAGACCCGGAACTGCCGCCAATAATAATTCCCAACGCATCCTTCTTTCTTCTTTGCCTTCTTCTTCAACAGCCTCAATCTTTTCCTTTAATTCAAGGATTTTTTCCTCTAATACTGCTATTCTTGTAATCAACGGTGGCTGTCCGTTTCCAATAACCATTGTTTTATTTAGCCCATTTATGTCTTGTTTCAACCTAATGATTTCCGTTTCAATCCGAGAAATGACTACTTTAGCATCTTGCGTTTCATCAATAAATGTTTGTAAAATGTAAGCCAAATCTTCGCTAAATTCTTCAACAAGCGTTTCCGCTTCGGTTTTTTTAGACATAATTACACCTCCAATTTCTTTTTCAATACTTCGCAATTTCTTAATATGCAATCAAAACGCCTTTGAGAAAGACTTAACAAGAAACTTATATTGTCAATACTTTGGGTTGCCGAATCAATGTTTGCAGTTATAGTCTTTTCGCTCATTAATAATCACCACATTCGCAACAGTTATCGCATGAACCGCAACAGCCGTCAATATCCTTTCCAATAAAAGAGCCATCACAGTCATTACATATTGCTACATCATAGCATCCATAAGAGGTTTCGCAACATCTTTTACATTGAGCGCAAAAATCGCAAATATAGTCCGTAGTAGCATCCTTCTTTGACTTACCTTTTTGTTCACAGTTAGGACAAATCTTACTAATTTTTGTTTCAGCCGCATATTCTATTTCGCCGTTATCATCATAATACATATAATCCGAAGGGTCAATTTTGCCGCTTCCACCGCATTCTCCACAGTCTTCTCCATCACCGTCAGCAGGTTCAAAACGGGTTGCAGGGGTATAAGAGGTCATTATCCATCCTTCGCCTTCACAAGCAGGGCAGGGGTCAAATAAAGCGTATTTATCATCATCTATAACATAATCATTCCATGCTTCAAGAATTTCATAATCATATCCCGAACTCTCTATCAATTTTTTAGGCAAGTATTCTTCATTTTTTACCTTAAATTCAATAATTTTTGCTAATTTCGGGTTATCCTTCTTCAAATCAGCGAAGTAGGCTTCCAAATCTTCTTCGGATGAAAAAATATGTCGGCCTTTCCCTGCAAAATTCACTTGACCCCTCCAATGAATTCCATTGTAATCATAAACAGCCATTCTTGTTTTTGGGTCATAAGAGATTAAACCTTTATTTGAATTGATGTGGTGCAAATTATGATAAATAAAATGTCCTTCCCATTCATACTCACCCGTCTTGTCAGTAAAGGAAACGGTTATGTATCTGTTATTATCATTATAATATACATTAGAATCCACTTCCACAGACCCAAGCATTTCTTCGGAAGAATAGACTTCAATATCATATTCAGCACCGAACTTCTTTTTCAATGAAGCCATTAAATCATCTTCACTAATCAAACCTAAATTGACTTTGTTTTCTAATTCTTGAATCATGGCTTCAATGTTTGCTTGTTCCATCATGGATTGATTCATCATAGCCTTCGCCATAGCACCTTTAGGGGCTTTTCCTTGACGAATAACTGCGGCTTCAAAGGTTTCAGCATTCAGTTTTTTGAAGGGGTGGGATGAAATAATCCTCCCTTCTTCTTTACCATCACCAATAATCAACGAAGCATAGCCTCTCGGATTAACAGGGTCAAAATTGAAATTTTTCCAATAATCCCATCTATAATCATTTTTATCATTAGGATTTATTTTGAAGGGTGATGTATAATTAGTTAAATCAAAGTAAAAATTTAGAATATAAAATTTATTCCTACTGCTTTTATCCTCATAAAGTGCCTCCACTTTTAGAAGTTCGCCTCCATCATCCACCGTATCACTTTCAATCAATTCCCAATCTTTTCTTCTTGATAAAGGAACTTTGCTTCCATCTTTAGGGTGATTCATATTGTATTCTCTTTCTTTGCGAGCGTCTTTGTAAATTTTATCCATTACCTTGTAAGGTAAATCACCATGATGATTTAAGCCTTCATATTCGGGGTCGGCTTCAAAGGTTTCAGCATAAAATGGTGAATAATGGGGGTCTAAGTCGTTTTTATATTCCTTCATCCATATTTTGTAGCAAGGAATACATACTAATTCACCATTAGCCATTTCATACTCAACGGTTTCATCACCATAGACTTCTTTTTCATTTCCGACTATATCCGAACAATGATTACAATAAACCATGTCCTCTTCATCATATTCAGCATTTTTACGCCATGAATTATTTTCCTCTTCAATCCAAACAATACCTTTCGTTGAAAATCCTGTTTCGGTTGAAATCCATTCATTGAGAACATCGGTAATATCTCCCTCGTCAGCATCTTCATCAAAATAATGATATTCCGAAGGAATTTTGATAGTAAATTCTTGAGGCAATTCATCATTTTCTATTTCACCATCGGTGTCATAATCCACGCTTTTAATAAAAAATATCCTGTCCCTATTATCATACTTGATTTTCATATCATCAAATGTTTCAGCACTTTTTCCGTTATTGACGGCTTCCATTTTATCGGCAATTGGTTCACATGATTCACAAGGAGTTCTTGAACCGTAAAAATCTCCATATCCACATTCTATACAACGAACTTTGAAATCCGAACCTTGAGGCATTACATAAATATCGCAATCTCCGCAAATATCGGGAACAATTTCTTCTCCTATCATGCTCATGTCGCCATAGACCTCTTCGTTACAAACAGGGCAATTATCCTCATCGGAATTTGCTTCAAAGGTTTCAGCACCAAGCCTAACTTTTTCACGCATTTTGTCACGCTTCTCCTTGTTGCTTTGAACCCGTTTCATACATTTCTTACAATCCACATCGTCATAAGTTAAATTGTTATATTCGCTAATTCCAAGAACATTATGTCGGTTTTCCACCCCGCAAGAACCCGATGATGGCTGAAATCCACCCTCCAAGTGAGGGAACGATTCGTCATATTCCCTCCACCAAAAAGAAATTAAATGAATCTTTTCACCATTTCCAAATTGAACCACAATTGGTTCTTTGTAAGGTTGCTCGTCAGGAAGAAAGTATTCGGATTCAAAGGTTTCAGCATTCTTTTCTAATGCTTTGTAGCAAGCACACTTAGGGGCTTTAGCGGAACATTCCATAGGTTCGGGGGCTTTCATGCAAGCGCAAGGGTTGGATTCATCAGCACCGCAACAACATGAAGTCTTGCTAAGTGTTTCAGCACTTTTACAACCGCAAGTGCCGCACATGGTTGAGAATAACCATTCTCGCTATCTAAGCGTTTGCATTAAGGAGAAATTAAGGTGTATTTACCCCATGAGTCACTACTACTTAAGTATTACTCCGTTTGAATCTCTTCTTCCGTTGGATTCGCATTGAAGTCTAAGTCGCAAACATCATTGTCGCAAAACCTTTCAATAATAACTTCTTCACCTTTAATTCTTCCAAAAGACAATTTACCTACTGCTTCATTCATAGTATTATAGGTTTCAGCATCAATTTCTTCATACGGCATTTGAGGGTATGCGCCATAGTCTAATTTTGGTAAGAAAGAAATACCTTTCAATTGGTATTGGTAAATATCTAACGCATTAGCGATTTGAGAGCCTTCGGTTTCGGGATTAAATGTAACTGTGCATGACACTTGATTATCCGCCCACCATTTTTGAGCCAATGCCGCTAAAGACAATTGTTCCCACATTGAAACATTAGAAAGAGTTCTTACGCCTTCTCCAATATCAACAGGAATAGATACTACTAATGTAGTGGTTTCGCTTCCGAAAGCAGGTTCAATATGATACCCTGCCTTTTCTAATGCAGGTAATAGATTGCTATTGATGCCTAATCGCATTCTTCTAATGTAATAACGAGATTCGGGGAAATGGATTCCCGGTGTTGAACCTGCGAGTAGTGAAACAGTTCCCGAAGGCTTGATACTTGTTGTCTTAATTGAACGAGGAATAGCCATCCAATCGGAGTATTGTTCGTCAAGGTCTTGAATATGATGATAACCTGCATCCATCCATTCTTTGAGATTGCCTACACCTTTATTCGCAATAAATTGAGCAATACCCGACATAGAACAACCAATTCTTCGGTTTCTCAACATGACACGGTTTGTTTCCGCCCAATGAGTCTTACCCAAAGTTACGGTCTTAGCGTATAAATAAGCATATTTCAGCGTATTTTTGTAATCTTCAAGGGATTCATGATTGTTTGGAAAGGTTTCAACAAGACAACATAATTCATAAGACTCTAATGTTTGCTCAAGACAAGGATTTCCGCCTTTGGCTCTATGGTCTTTGAAATCGGGTGCATCAGCCATTCTTCCGTAGTCTTTCATGTTTCCTAACCAAGCGTAGCCGGGTTCTCCATTATAACGGACTCTTTCAGCCGATGGCTCATAATCCATTCCTAATTCTGCAAAGATTGAATTGTTTGAAGTCCAACCATATTCGGCTCGGTGTGGGTTCACTTCATAATTCTTTAAGTCTAAGTATTCTTCGTTATCGGGTTCTCCAAAAACAATTTCAGCAGTCCTTCGCACATTACCTGCAACAACACACTTACCAATGAGATTCATAATATCAACAATAGATGTAATACTAATTGGTTGTCCTACTTCATTATCCAAAATTGATACGCACTTTTCATGTAATTCAATTAGAGGTTTAGGACCACTTGATTCTCCACCGAAGCCCTTGATGGGAACTCCTTCGGCTCTAATCTCGGAATAATCAAATTCAACCTTTGCAGTCCCCAATGAATATGAATCAAGTAATGCTCTCAACGATTCAACCCAACCTTCCCTTGTATCGGGAATTGTAATGTTTTCAACCTTGCGAGAAGTATTCGGTCCTTTAATCATTAGACTGTTTGCACCTTTTGTATCAAAGCCAACACCGACTCCGAGCATTGAAGCATCCATCAAGAAACAAAACGGTTTAGAAAATTCACTACTCATACTTTCCGTTGAAACGAAAGCGCAATTATTCAATGCCGCAAACAATTTTTTCTCTTCTGTAATCGCAGTCCCCATAGCCCAAAGACCTCTTCCCGGAGGCAAGAACTTCATGTTGAAAATACGGTCATACATTTCTTGAGCCGAATGTTGGGCTTTCCATGCGTTCCACCCAAGACTATGAGCATCAATATGTCGCTTTTGCATATTGAATGTTCCTTCCACTACTCGCTGAACGGTTTCCCACCATTGTTCATTTTTACCATCGGTTTTCAAACGAGAATAAGTCCTTTGATAGACTAATTCACCAAGACCATTAAAACCAAATGGTGCTTTCTTTCTCTTGTATTTAGATACGAAATTTTCGGATAATTTGAAATTACTCATGCGCTCACCATTCAACGAAGTAGTCTTTGTTTTAGGGACTATCTAATTGTTCCCTATGTCTTAAAATTATGGTTTCAAGACCCGTTGGGATTATTAATTTCTTCTTTCTTGCGAAACATGGTTTCATCTTTCTTAGAAGGGGACTTAATTACTTCAATTTGGGTGTCATTACGGAAAATCTGTGCTAACTGTCGGGGTGTCGGAACTTCCTTTCTTCCTGTGTCCTTCAATCGGACAATGATTTGCCGAGCAGTTAATTCTTCCATAACCCCCATCACTTTTTTACTTGCTTCAAACATATTTGGTTTCTTTGTTTTTGGTTTCATATTATCACTTCAATTTTTTGTTCTCGTTGCTATCCATGACTTGATATTTAATTTTTCAAATACCCATTCACATTCTAAAGGTGTGTGTTCATTACCACCCTTAATGAAAATACTTGTCTTTGCACCACTTGTTGAAAGTGTGTTGGCGAAATTCTCTTTTCCTAAAAGGATTTCTTGATTGTCCCCTTCTTTCTTGTCAAAGTGCAAATCAATTTCATTCAATTCCGCCTCCATGACTCCATCATCAGTCTGTGCATGAAATTTGACCGCCTTATCATCCAACATTAGACTAAATACATCGGTTTTACCTATGCTCGTCATAAATGCCTTAATTGATTTGTAAGGGAGTCTTGCCGACCATAAGGCTTCAATTGTAGGTGTCTTATGTCGCTTCATCATACTTGACTTCAAAAGCCTTAACTTTCTTTTAACTCCACATGATTCAAGCCATAACCATGTCGGTTCTTCTAAATCATATTCAATTAAAAGTGTGTGCTTGTCTTTAACAGTCATTCCTTTCGTCATGTCTTTTATGTGATTTACAATAACGCCGAACTCAACCGCATTCTCTTCAAGGAACTCATAAGAAATCATATTTTCAGCAGGGATTCTAATATCCATTAGTCTATAACCGTTTGAATCCATTAATTTTGTTCTCAAGCCTTCCTTCTCAAAGAAAATCAAAGCCATATCATTTGTATTTTCCATAGCCTTGACAAAAGCCTTCGCTAATTTAACATCTAATTCCGCTTTCATACTATGTCCTCCAATTTCATTTGCTTAGACTCCGCCCGTTTCCTTTGACGGATTAAGGGATTTTCACTTTGAGAACCCCATTCCTTATTCAAAAATGCTTCAACATTAACCCATGTTTTACCCTTGACTACGCCTTCGTCTTTAGCCTTATGCCAATTGCTCATCATGTCTTTCAAGTTATCAAAAACACCATAGATTTTCTTACACTTTTCACGCCCAACGCCGGGTAATGTTTGTAGCAAATTATGATGTGCATTCCTACTTGACTTAACCGCAGTTACAGGGCGAACAAAATGTCCTTGAGAATTGTCCTCCAACCTCAATTTGAAAGCATTGATATACCTTGCCGTTTCCATAATTGAATCCGTAAATACAACAGGACATACTTCAACAGAAACCCGATTCAAAAATGCCCTAAAATGTCCCCAATCATCGGGATTAGGTGCATAAAAATCCGATGGGCGACCTTCAACAATAATTGCATAATTGTCATGTAATTCAATCATGCGGCTAATTTGGTCTTGTAATCGCTTAGACTTCCAAGCATTGAGTCCATCACCCCATGTCTTTCTTTCAAAAATCCAAGTGTTGTCGCCATCGTTGTCTTTAATCAAAACATCTCCGACCTCTAAACGAACCTTTTCTTCAGCATGAACCATTGAAGGCAATAACTCGCCTTCGTTTGAATCAACGATTATTGAAAACGCCATATTCCTTAATTGTATTAAGGGGTATCTAATGGTTTGGTTTCAAGACCGCAAATCACGCAAGTAATTTTGTAGCCAATATCGGCATTAGTCAATTGCTTAACTGCGTGAACACAGTTCGGAGGTTTGACGAAATTTGTTAAATAACGATAAGGCATGAATCCTTATGCCGTGAACCTATATTTATAACTTCAGTATGAAGCATTAAATACTTGAAAAAAGAAGTAGTATTTTGGCTGAAGATTATGGTTGATGAGTTCCGAATGGATGAAGAAATGATTGAAAGTGCAATAGATTTAGTCAAAGAAGGCGGAGAAATGGAACACCGACTCATTTATCACCTTTTAACAAGCCTTCGGGACATGGGGTATCGTTGGAGAAGCCCTTACAAAATCGTTCTTTTAGGAGATAACGAATTAGAAGCCGAATATGAAAAAGAATACGCTGACTATTTAGATTTGAAAGCCCAAAAAAAGAATATCACTTGGGAAGAATACAAAAAAGAAATCGGATTCGGTGAAGAAGAATGATGTGTCCTATTTGTAGCACTAAGTTCAGTCATAAAATTATGGACTTGAAAAAAGGATATTTTGATTGCGGTTGCGGCTATTCAGTTAAAAACGATAGTGCCGAACCCAAAACAGAATCTAAGTCTTTCAAATCGGGCAAAGTAAGACCTATGTAATGATAATCGGGTGCGCTCTCATAAAATAATTCTTTCTTTTTACGCCTTTCATTGTATTTTGGTTGCGCTTGAACAGCCCAATAACTCGCATTCGGCTTGAGAACACTTAATCCCCAATACTCAATGATAATAGGCTTAGAAATACCATTTTGAGGAAGCAATACCCAATCGGGATTTACAACCTTTCCTTTATCAATTTTAATGGGCGGTTCATAAACAGAATACCAACCGTTTCTAAATAACCAATCATCTATCCGCTTTTCGGAAACAGATTTGACTTTATTACCACATTTTGTTTTTAATAACGAATTTTTCCCCACATTCAGTAAGTTATTTTTCTTGTTATCTAAAAATAATGCCTACTTGATTCATGATAAAGGATTTGTAATCCCTTTTTCACCCAAAGTCCACTTGAGGGTTTTTATGACTCCTTCTAATGCCTTCTTATTTCTTGCGGCTTCACGCATACCTTCTTTATCCCCATCTTTTTTACACTTATGGAAAAATATAATCCAACCATTCATTTTCTTCTCCGCTTGGAAAAGCATATCCTCTATTTCATCCCATGACCTATCATAAGTCCGATGGAAGGAGTCTTGGTGGTCGCCCATAATCGCCATGAACTTTTCTTGTATTCTTCTATTATTTATAACTTTGTTTTTTATCGGAAATCAATTAACGGAATTCGGGAGTTCGGGCTGTCCGTCGCCAAAAGGAAGCCTTACTAATCGCTTCCACTTGAGGGCTTTGTTGTAATAATCATCAAAAATCAAATATCCCGATATGTCAAACGCTTGAGTCAATTTCCGAACTTGCTCACTATTCATTTTAACATCATCTCCATTCTCTAAAGAAACCCATGCCGAACCATATTCTTTTTTACACTTAGAAATACTCCAAGCATTTTCTTCTCTTACACTTCTTGTTTTGCTCGCTAATTCAACAGGACTCTTCGCATAATAGATTCTAAATTCATCCAACGGAATATCCTCCAATTTTTCATAAGAAGTCAATAATTTGGTTGTTTTTGCTTTACCCAAGTTAGGAACTCCCGGTATGCTGTCGCTTGCATCTCCGACTAATGCTTTCCAATCAGCATATTGATGAACCGTAACTCCTGTCAATTCTTTTACATCATCAGCAGTAATTTCCTTTTTGAAATTATGAAGTCTTACATTCGGATAACGCAACATTTGAAATAAGTCTGTATCAGCCGAAAGAATCACTACTTTGTAGCCCTGTAATAAGTATTCTAAACACTTTTCCGCTATCAAATCATCAGCCTCCTTGTATTCATCATAAAGAGTTAGCCAACGAGAACCTAATTCATCTAATTCCATCCCTGCTTTAGTGAAAATCTCTCTTGTATCTTTGCCTGTATGCTCACTTGCTTTGACTTCAAGACCCTTGTTTCTTCCCGATTTATACTCATCAAAGATTTTACCCCTTAATTGGCGGCCTTTGATTCCGTCAAAACAAAGAATCGCTTCACAGGTCTTGTCATATTTAGGGTTGGATTTCATGCGGGACATGACTACTTCGCAATAACTAATGTCGCCCTTTATCGCCTTATTGGATTTGTATTGAAATTGAAACCAATTAGTCTTATTGGTCTTGTAAGAACGCCAAGCCCGTTTCAAAGTCCCTCTCGGACTCCAATGCTTCTTTTGACGGCCAACAAAATATCCCGAATCAATGAGAATCTTTGTTTCATTATTCGGATTCAATAATACCACTAATACTTTATAGTCATTGATTGTATCTAAATGTAATGAATAGGTGAAGGCGGTGAGAGGGGAACGAAACCCTTTGGCAACCTTCGGTAAGAGATAGCGAACCACCCCTCACAGGAGAGATACACACACTTTAATGCCGATGCTCGCAACGGTTTGACAGGAGGGTATCGCCCCGTCTTGAGCAATTATAGGTTGTCTTAACGGGTATTTATACCTTCCTAATCCAAACCCTTGTTTCTCGGTTTTCGGGGGCGTAAATGAAAGCCATAGCCTCTTCCGAAATAACGCCACGCAATCGCTTAGGAATTTTGTCCGTAATAACTTCTTGCTCAATTGTATAACCGCAATCATAACATGATTGATAATCATAACCAAAATCAGCCTCAACCTTAACATTTGAACTGCTACAAGAAATACAATTGGGAGGCTTTGAAACACACTCTTCGCAAAAATGACCTGTGCTATTTTGAAGACTCGTTGAAAGGGATAAATCTAAACGCTTCATTTCGCAACCATCACATAACATTTCAGCCATGTTCTTTAATTGAATGAGGGGCTATTTAATCGTTTGGTTATTTCTTTGACCCACTTCTTAGGCCATCGTTTGAAATGATATTTACCACGCCCAATTCTATTTTCGGGCGTTTTGGCGTAAAAATCCTTCAAAATTCCATGTAATTTAGAATAATCCTCATCTGTTTCCGCAAGGTATTCAAATTCTGTTTTCATTATGTGGTCGTTTCTAAATAGTGGGCGGAGATTTTCTAAAGACCATAATTTTTGAAACCTTTCTTCTTTAGACAGACCCTCAATAAATGTGCATAAAGGTATTACATGGTCTATGTCCCAATCAGTATAATTTTCCCATGACATATCATTGTAAAAATGAGATTCAATGTGATGTGCTAATTCATAAGGAGAATACCCTAATAAATCCCACATATTTTTTGTTGAATATCCGTATTCGGACAAACGATTTCTAATTCTATTACCACACCGTTTTGACATTTTTATTGATGAATCGGAAATAATTCCTTTTAACCTGCTATGAGGTGATTGATTTATACAAGCAGGGCAACCACTTCCTTGACAATACCTTTTTTCGGGTGTAGCAAACCATTCATGCTCGCAAAAACGACAACACCATAAAGGTTTTTTGCCCGAACCGCAAGTTATCTTAAACGGGTCAAATTCTTCGGTTTGAAATGAACCATCGGAATTCTTAGGCCAATCCAACATCAAGTCGGTTTCCGCTATCGTTGGGCGTTTGATATTCTTGCGAGGCATAAATCACGGAAGGCATTCATCATCAAATTCTTGAACAGGCATATACGGATGATAAAGAATCATTCCTGTTCCGCAAAGGTTACACTTCCTGTAATCAACAACCCTTTCAAATGTAGCGTCTTTAGGGTCGGGTTCAATCCGAAAGCCTTTGCCTTCAAAAATTCCACCGCATACTTCGCAATTCATTTATCTCATCTCCGCATGGTCTTTACAACAATAAAATGTAGTGGATATGTAGCGGCCATGACGAACCGTATCAACGGCAACCCAACCGACTACATGGTTATGGTTGAAAAAACCCTTTGCACCGTGATTATAGTTATCGCAATTCTCAAATCCGCACTTCGGCATAGTAATCCCTATCCGTAAGACCTATTTAACCATTTTGTAATGAACTTCCTTTCTTCGGTTGTTTAACTTGGTTTCCTTTAGAAGCAAACCTCTTTGTAAATAACGAATCGTTGTAAATTGAGCAAATTGTTGCCGTGTAGGGATTTGAGATTTAATACCCATTGACCTCATCTCATCATAAAATTCATTGTATATTTTGCTAAAAGGAACAAATTCATTATGCTTCCCAATAACTGTTTCAAACGCTTCATACCATTTTGCTTGCGGTGTATTATTTACCATGAACTTTACTCTCCAAAAACGACTTTATTAAATCTTGGTTTCAATGACTTGTTGAAAGGAATACTATTGTCAATTATTTGAAAATGATTTGTTCCATTGATTTTTATTTTACGAACATTTTCAAAAAACATAAACATACCGTTAAAATCTCTTAATCGGCCACCTAACACGGTGTCGCCAAACAAATCTCTCGCATTATCAACAATTGCTTTTGAACTCATTGGCTCATTCCATTTCCTCAATACAAAATAAGTTAAACAAAGTTCTCTTGAATTGCGACCACTTCTTTTATTCTTCTTAACAAAATCCACATTCTTTGAAAGGATTTTCAAACCTCTATTTGCATTATCCGAACAGGGCTTGCTACAATACTTGAAACGCCTTTCAGTAGTAGGGTCTTTCAAATGAGGACTGTCACACACTAAACAAAGAGAATTCGGCCTTGTCATTTTTTTATTCCTTGCTGTTTTCTTTTTTACAGGAACTTTTTCTTCTATGGATTCGGATTTCAATTCATGCGGATTGACACCCAATTTCCACCTTTGGCTTTCAATGTCAAAAACCCAACCTTCATCTCGCATAAGACTTAATTATTCGTTATTGTATAAATAATTATGCTTATCTATTCTTGACAATTAAACCTACTGCGAGTAAAGCGGCAGGTATTAACAATAATGGACTAAATGTTGTTGATGGCTCAAGTGGAGGTTCTGTTAATCCATCTCCGTTTCCGTTGCCGCCACCTTCGGGATATTTACATTTTCCAATAAAACCTGTTGTATCAGTATTTGCGTTTTCATCATAATTTGTAGCCGTAGGGTCTGTGCAACCCCTTACTACTTTTCCGACTAAATCTTCGGCTGAAGGAGATTCTTCAAAAGGACCGAAAACGGTTGTTGGAGGCATGATTACTTTGCTGTTTGCAGTCAAGCCATCATAATAGACAATAGGTTGTCCTGTGGCTTCATTAATCCCATCATAAAAAGGGCGGAATTGAAGTTCGGGCGTATAATCATAAACATAAGTATAACCATAAAATTGTTGCTTACCTTGAGTCTTCGCACCGCAAGCATCTTCTATAACTTCATAAGACTCAACAACGATAACTAATTGTTGGCCGTTCTGTTGTCCTACTACTCCCCGACTATTTTCATACTTCTTTCTATACTTCATTTCTGTTGTAATCCCTAAGCCTTTGTTATGATTATCAACCAATGTCATTAATCTATCACTTAATCCGCCATAACCTGCTCTTGAATCCGCAGGGGTTGAAGTCTTGAATGCTGAAGAAGTAATTCCCGATGATTTTAACCAATTATAGGTTTCTCCATTAGAAAAAGAATAAACAATTTTTTCAACCGAACCATCACAATTACTTGTAAAAAGCGTTTGTTTAATAACGAACAATGTTCCGTCGCAAGCGGTTTCTTTCTTATATTGAGTAGGTTGTTGTTGAGTCAAAGTGCAATTAGCAACATAACTTGCTTCTAATGAAGCCAAAGCAGTATCAATAGCAGTCTTTGAAGCCGCTTTTGCCGAAATATAAGCAGGGGTTTGACTGCTACTCCATTCAAATGTAGGGGTTGTTTCAGTCCATACTACTGTTGTTTCCTTTACGCCATTAACTTCACACCTGCTACTTGTGCAAATCTTTTCAATTGTTGATACAAAATATCCTTCCGCTTTATTGTTAGGAATTTTCCGCATCATAAATACTCTCTTAGATTTGAAACGCACATCATCAGCAAAGGTTTGAGAACTCTTTGTATAACCTACTCCAAAAGAACTTTCATAAAATTGACATGAGGTATCTAATGTCAAAGCGGCGGAATTGTAATTTGGACTGCTACTATCGGTGCAACCTGCATTAGCCGATTCATGAATGTCCCTGTATGTGTGCCAACCATTATATGTGTTTGAAGGAGTATTATTCAAGAGAACGAAACCGGGATTATTAGGCAATACGCAACGACTGTCGCCATTAGGAACAAGACCATTCAAATGTCGCTTCATAGCCGTAATTTGATAACTCGTTGGCGCACTTGAACCATCCCAAGAATACCATTCATTACCGCCATTGTTGGTGGCCGCAGTATAAGGATTATCTGTCCTATTCTTCCATATTTGATAAATGCGATAATTGTTTCCACTATCTTCATAGACTTTTTGAAAATAAGAAGAGTAATTATTATTGTAACATGAATTGGCCGTTGAAGGATTGCCGCCACCGCCACCACCTTGCCCTTGTTGTTGGCCTTGTTGCCCTTGTTGTTGGCCTTCAAACACCTTTGTTTCCGCCATCATACGGACAAGACTGTTCCCCATTGGAGAATCAAATGGACTGAACATGAATAATAATTATCTCTCTAATTATCTAAAGAAGTGCATACACATTCTTCGGCATCAATGTCAAAACCGCATTCCTCACATAAATTAGGCATGGTTGAAAGTATAATGTTTGACTATCTATGCTTTCGTTTCTTCAAGTAGCCATTCAATCTCTCGCAAATATAAATCAAATAATAGAAAACAAATCATACACGGTTGCGGTGAACAATCGCACACTTTGAGATATTTTCGCATAAAAATCCTTTATTTTCTCAATTATCTAAATGAATCCCTGTCTTGAGTCCATGATTTATCCAACGGAGGATTTTCTAAGTAATCTTTTAGTAATTCAATAACGCCTAATAAATCTGTATTCAAATGTTTCGCCCATTTTTTAAGAAGTCCTTCATTTGTATTACAATTCCAACATAATACACCTCTTGTAATATCCGTATCATGGTCATGGTCTATGTTTGCTGAACAAGCCCTTTTACCTTCCTCCCTATCATGTGAAATAGGTTCATTACAATTAGGCATTTGACAAGTCTTGATAGTTCTAATTTGCGTTTTGTAAATGTGATATGAAGCGATTGAATATGTGTGTTTAGTGTTTTGACATTGACGACAAACATGAATGGATTCGGGAACATCAAAAGTAGTAGCATAATTTACATCACACACTTGACAGGTTTCACCATGATATTGTAAAGACATAGCACAGGGGTTACATAATTGATAGGTTGGTGTGAAGATTTTACGGTCTTCATAACAATGGTGGCATTCGGCAACATCACCTCTTTTAAGAGGATTCTCAACAGGTGAAACGATTCCCTCTTCCAATGCCTTAACAAAAGTCGGTGGGCGCAATAAATACAAATTTCTTTCTTCAACGAACTGTTCCCAAATACAATAATTCATATTTTTCCACGCATCATAACATTTAGTGCAAACCATTTTACCATCTTTAGGTTGCATCCTTATTGTTCCATCACATACAGTATCGCAATTAGGAACATCACAGGAATGGCCGAGATAACGCCACCTATCGGAACAACCCCTGCATAATTGATAAGTAGTATTGGCTATTGCTTTCATACAATTACAACCGCCATGACAAATAGCGACTGTTTTATTTTTTACCCTTTCATCTATGGGTATGACCTTGAGAGGAACATTCTCATAGGTTTTGAAAGAAGGGTATATTTTAGGCATAGACCCTCATTCCCATGAAACACCTGCACATTCATAGAATGCTTTTCCAAGTGGCTTATCTAAGTGTGCAGGGTTGAAACAATAAATAACTTCTTTTCTTGATTGGCCTTCTTCATTACGGTAATTGCTATCTTTCTTGAGTAACAATCCTCTTCCCGCCCAAATCTTCATTATCATAGGATAGCCGTTCTTAAATGGGTGGCCTCCCATCTTTTGCATGATATTATACATAGCACTTCCCGATAGCCATTGTTCGCTTCCTTCATAATTCAAATACCGATACTTCATAACTCTCAACATAGTGAATACCATTTGACTCTTTCTTGCTTTAGGCATCCGATGAATCCGACTATGACAAGTCCTTGAACAGTATGGTTTGTCTTGGTCATTCGTCTTAGTCAAAGTAACGGTTTCTTCACCGCAACAAATACACTTGGCTTTAATAGAAGGATAATCCCACATACCCGAAAAGTTCTTGTAATGCTTAGAACCTTTCTCCTTTAGCATATCGGCTCTATTAACCATCTCTAATCCTCTTTCATCATATTCCCTACAATAACGAGAACAGTATTCTTCATCCCAAAATCGGACATTGGTTGCCGATTCGGATTTGATAGGATTTCCGCAGGTGCATGAACGCATATTCTTAACTAATCTTTAACAGGTATTTAACTGTTGCCGACACATTCTCCTAATTCCTTAGACTTTGCAGGTGAAGGGGGTTTCAATAATATAAGAAACAATAAACAACATAGAAATCTCCGATTGGAGATACTTCGGGGTCATGAAATCCACCATGAAGGGTTCTCAAAGTATTGTTAGCCCCTACTTCGGCAGTAAATGTTGCCGTAGTATTCCCATAACTCTCTTCAAAAACATCGGGAATAATAACTGTTAAATTTCCACCATCATGATTAAACACTTTTATTTCGCAATCCAACATACCTGTGTGATTAAAAACCGTTTCTTTGCCAATACTCATAGGATTTTCATTCCAAAATTGATATGATTGAATAATTCTTTCTTCATTTTCATAAGTAATAGAATCACTTTCAACAGGTGTCGCACTACTCATGCAACCACTTAGAAATAATGAAATGATAACAATAATCATTAACCTTTTCGGCAACAATTGGTTCACCAAACCTTGTAAGCAATAACAATAGACATTCCCAACGCTAAAACATTCGCTAATGTGCGAACAAAAGCCATAGTATGTTGATGGCGACCCAACATAGCATCTTTCTTTTCAAGGGCTGATTCATACAAGCCCCACTTCTCTTCAACGAAATTTCTTAATTCTTCATCCATCTTCCTTCACCTTTTCTTTTTCTTCCTCAATAGGTTTCATAGGAACTGTCATAATTATTCCTCTTCCAATAATAAATCCTTTTGAGCAGTAGCCATAGCATTAGCAGTAGCCTCACTAATGGTTTCAAAATCACCATTGAGATAAGCAACATAATTCTTTGCTAAACCAATAGCAACCAATGTAGCATACTTACTTGTAATCTTATCATCATTCAAAAAATCAATATCCTGTGTAGCGGTTTTCATGCTTTCATAAGACGAATCTAAATGATTCAACAATTCTTGCACTTTTACTTCCATTTCATTAGCCATATTATTCACACCTTTTTGCTTCAACAAGTCTTTCAATTGTTTCTTCTTCCAATTCAAGATAGCCGTTAGAAAGTGCATATTTCATAGAATCTGCATCCATCAATCCACATAGATATTGAGTCGTAAATGCGTTTTTACTAACTTCTTCAAACATATCATCAACCTCGCCATTAATATAACGCAAAGTGCTTCTCATGTGTGCAAAAGCCATGTGTTGAGCCATCCATTCTTTACTCGCAATCCAACCTTCATCCAATTCTTTCATGTGATTCATCATTTTTAGCGAATTTTCATAACTTTCATTCGCTTCTTTCAGTCTTTGGTTAAATCTATCTTCATCCATAATAATCACACCTTATCAAAGAATACCCATCGGGTATAGTCGGGTTCAATTGTCCCGTCATGGAGAGCAT
>ERZ891134.888-NODE-888-length-22452-cov-5.227352_pt1 | contig 22452 bp, 15 predicted proteins | sample MGYA00520888_ERZ891134 | MGnify/ENA primary metagenome ERZ891134 (study PRJEB32303, sample SAMEA104408692) | aquatic metagenome | biome: Brackish water; feature: Coastal; material: water | place: Baltic Sea | collected 2014-10-23 | depth 10 m ... | reverse complement strand
CGTTCGTAAAAAAAGTAAGGTTCACGAAAATATCGAATTCTACTCGGTAATGCGCTCACTTCGAGCCCTTGAAAATGCCGACGTAGTGGTTCTCGTTCTTGATGCCACACAAGGCATGGAATCGCAAGACATCAATCTCTTTTGGCTCGCACACCGTCTCGGAAAAGGCGTCGTGATTTTAGTGAATAAGTGGGACTTGATTGAAAAAGAAACCAATACCGCCAAAGAATTCTCTGGGCATATCGAAGGTCGTATCGCACCCTTTACCGACGTTCCCGTGCTTTACATTTCCGCTCTTAACAAACAGCGTATTTTCCAGGCTGTAGAAACCATCAGTAAAGTACATGAATCCCTAAGCTCTCGTGTTCCTACGCGAAAACTCAACGATTACTTACTTCCGATCATGGAAGCCACCCCGCCACCTAGCAAAAAGGGCAAATTTGTAAAAATCAAATTTGTAAACCAACTGCCTAGCAAACGCGTGGCCTTCGCCTTTTACTGTAACTTACCCCAATATATTGCCGAGAGCTATACGCGCTTCCTAGAAAACAAAATCCGCGATGAATTTGATTTCAATGGTGTACCCATTAGCATCTTTTTCCGTAAAAAATAACCGTATTTTCCCACCGGGGGAAGCCGTTCAAAAACTTCCCCCGATAGAACACCCATTACCCCCCTTAGACTATCTGCAATGGACATTCGTGAATTAACATTAGCCGAAATTACTGCAAAACTTACCGAAGCGGGCGAACCCGCCTTTCGTGCAAAACAAGTATGGCAATGGCTTTGGCAAAAACACGCCCGCTCTTTTGAAGAAATGAGCAACCTATCGCTTTCGCTCAGACAAAAACTTGCCGTAATTTTCCAGTTTGCCCAAACCCAAATCCTTACGGCCCAATATTCTTCCGATGGAACCATAAAAGTGGTATTCCAATTGTCTGATAATAACAAAGTCGAAGGCGTACTCATTCCCACCAAAACCCGCACCACCGCTTGTATCAGCAGCCAAGTAGGTTGCAGCCTAGACTGTAAATTTTGTGCCACCGGTTCCATGAAACGCGAGCGCAATCTTAAGGCCTATGAAATGGTAGATCAGGTGGTATTGATCAACGAATTGTCAAAGAAACATTACGATAAAAAACTCGACAACATCGTATACATGGGCATGGGCGAACCTCTATTAAACTACAGCGAAGTTCTAAAAAGCGTAGATCGCATTACCGCAACCGACGGAATGGCCATGAGTCCGAGCCGAATCACCCTTTCTACTGCCGGAATTACCAAAATGATATACAAATTGGCAGACGATGGCATAAAAACCAACCTCGCACTCAGTTTACACGCCGCCACCAATGCCAAAAGATCGGAAATCATGCCCATTAACGATACCAATCCTTTAGAGGATTTGGCAGCCGCATTGTTATACTGGTATGAAAAAACCAATATCCGACCTACATTAGAGTATACGGTAATTGCCGGTGTGAATGATACCGTCGAAGCCGAAAAAGCGTTGGGCATTTTTGCGAGAAGGTTTCCCTGTAAAATAAATTTAATTGAATACAACCCGATTTCAACGGCGCTTTATCAGCCCACAGGCCGTTTAGAAGCCTTTTCTGAAGCCCTTTCCAAGCAAAAGCTTATCGTTAATATACGAAGAAGCCGCGGCAAGGATATTGACGCGGCTTGTGGACAATTGGCTTTGAAAACAAATTAAGCCTTGAAATCTCTATGATGCGCCTCTTCGTACAAGCGCTCTTTGGGTAAGCTTTTGAAGTATTCCCAAGTAATTTTCAATCCTTCTTCACGTGTGTACTTTGGCTCCCAGCCTAAAATTTCACGCGCTTTTTCAATATTCGGTTGACGCTGCTTTGGATCGTCGGTTGGCAATTCTTTGTAAATCACCTTCTGATCTGTACCCGTTAATTTGATAATTTCATCAGCAAATTCCTTGATGGTAATTTCCATCGGATTTCCAATGTTCACAGGATCGGCACAATCGCTCAACAACAAACGATAAATTCCCTCAACCAAATCGTCTACATAACAGAAACTGCGGGTTTGACTTCCGTCACCGAAAACCGTAAGGTCTTCTCCACGTAGGGCCTGTCCCATAAAAGCAGGAAGTACACGACCGTCATTCAGTCGCATGCGAGGTCCATACGTATTAAATATCCGTACAATACGAGTTTCCAAACCATGATACGTGTGGTAACCCATCGTAATGGCTTCTTGGAAACGCTTGGCTTCGTCGTAAACACCACGAGGACCTACAGGATTCACATTTCCCCAGTAATCTTCGGTTTGGGGATGCACGGTCGGATCTCCATAAACTTCACTGGTACTGGCTACCAATATTCTTGCTCCTTTCGCCATAGCCAAACCCAGTAAATTGTGAGTTCCTAAAGAACCTACTTTTAGTGTTTGAATGGGGATTTTCAAATAGTCGATCGGACTCGCAGGAGACGCAAAATGCAGAATGTACTTCAAATCACCGGGTACATGCACGAATTTTGACACATCGTGATGTGAAAATTCGAAATCAGGCAAGTGAAAAAGATGTTCAATATTACGCAAGTCGCCCGTAATAAGATTGTCCATCCCAATTACATGGTATCCTTCTTTGATAAACCGGTCGCACAAATGCGAGCCTAAAAAACCAGCGGCACCGGTGATTAATACACGTTCTTTTTTCATTTTACGTCGCTTCTTCCTATACTATAATAGGTAAATCCGTGTTTTTTCACGGTATCTAATTCAAACAAATTTCTTCCGTCAAAAATAACCTTATCTTTCAGTAAGCTCTGAATTTTTGCAAAGTCAGGGGTTCTGAATTCAGGCCACTCCGTAGCGATCACTAAGAAATCCGCGCCATCTAAAGTCTCATATGATGAGTCGCAGAAGATAGCTTTATCCGACATAATGGCTTTAACATTTTCCATAGCCTCTGGATCGTAAGCCTTAACGCTAGCTCCCGCCTCTGTCAATAATTCGATCATTTCCAAAGCCGGTGCTTCACGAATGTCATCGGTATTGGGCTTGAACGCCAATCCCCATAACGCCACCGTTTTTCCTTCAATGCTTCCATAATGCTGCATGATTTTAGGAACCAAGGCCTTCTTTTGTTCGGCATTCACATCTTCAACCGCTTTCAGAATTTTGAAATCATAATCAACCGATGCGGCACTGTGCACCAATGCTTTTACGTCTTTCGGGAAACAGCTTCCCCCGTAACCAATACCTGGGAATAAAAAGCGTTTGCCAATTCGGTCATCGCTACCAACCCCTTTACGCACCATGTCAACGTCAGCACCCAATAATTCACACAAACGAGCAATTTCATTCATGAAGGAAATCTTAGTTGCCAAGAAACTATTGGCGGCGTATTTGGTCAATTCCGCACTGCGGGTATCCATATGCATTACCGGATTTCCTTGTCGCACATAAGGGGCATACAATTCGTCCATAACATCAAAAGCACGCTGACTTTCAGCACCAATCACTACGCGATCGGGTTTCATGAAATCATCCACGGCTACCCCTTCACGCAAGAACTCAGGATTAGAAACCACATCAAATTCACCCTTATAATTCGCAGCAACTGCATCCCTAACGCGGTCTGCTGTACCCACGGGAACCGTGCTTTTATCTACGATTACCTTATAATCGGTCATGATTTTACCCAAATGGTCCGCTACACCCAAAACATAGCGTAAATCGGCAGAACCATCTTCCCCTGGAGGGGTTGGCAACGCCAAGAAAATCACCAAACTGTCTTTGATGGCATCTTCTAATGAAGTAGTGAATTTTAAACGTCCTTCCTTGAGGTTTCTTTTGAATAATACCTCTAAACCCGGCTCAAAAATGGTAATTTGACCATTAGACAAACGGTCTACCTTAGATTGATCAATATCTATACAGATTACATCGTTTCCAGTTTCAGCAAAGCATGTTCCGCTCACTAAACCTACGTAACCCGTTCCAACTACTGCAATTTTCATGATATATAGAAAGATTTAATATTTTTTATAATAATTAACTGTTGCTCTTTTGTTAGCTCCGGACAAATAGGCAAGCTGATTACATCGCGACATAATTGCTCGGAAACTGGCAATTTTTCATTGGTAATATATGCCTTTTGTTGGTGCAAAGGTAGGGGATAATAAATCATAGATGGAATCCCATTTTCTAATAAATAGGCCGCCAAGTCGTCTCTTTTACCATCCCTAATAATTAAAGTATATTGGTGAAACGCGTGCGTGCTTCTTTCGAAATGTATTTCTGGAACTTTTATCTGGGGAAGCTTCCCTAACGCCTCATTATAAACAAGCGCAATTTCCCTTCTCCTAGCGATAAAATCATCTAAGTGAGGTAATTTAACTCTTAGAATAGCCGCTTGTAGCGAATCCAATCGTGAATTCACCCCTATTACTTCATGATAATATTTTTGCTTCTGTCCGTGATTCGCAATCATTCTAGCCTTAGCCGCCAAATCATCATCATTGGTAAAAATCGCACCGCCATCCCCATAGCAACCCAAATTTTTACTGGGGAAAAACGAGGTGGTTCCAATATGTCCTAAAGTTCCGCTGCTCCCAAATCGCCTTTCCCCACAATAAAGCGAACCCATGCTCTGCGCCGCATCTTCCAGTATATAAAGTCCATGCCGTTCGGCGATTTCCCCTAAGAGGTCCATATTAGCCGTTAAGCCAAATAAATGAACCGGGGCAATGACCTTTGTTTTGGGTGTGATTTTCGCAATTATTAAATCGGGATTTATTAAAAAATCCAATTCTGAAACATCTACAAATACCGGTTTCAATCCCAATAATAGTACCACTTCCGGCAATGCCGCATAAGCAAAAGCAGGTATCAAAACTTCGTCGCCAGGGCTTAAATCAATGGCCATCAAGGCAATTTGAAGGGCGTCGGTACCATTGGCAACGCCGATTACATGCTTGACATTTAATTTATTGGCTAATTCTCGCTCAAAATCAGCGACTTCACTGCCTTTAATGTAAGCCCCAGATTGACAAACCCTTGCAAACGCCGCATTCATCTCCGGCTGAAACCGTTGATATTGCGCTTGTAGGTTCACCATTTGGATCGCTTCCATGCAACAAATTTAATTTATTGAGTCAATACGAGCCGTTTTATTTGGTACGCTGTCGAATTATTTCGTAAACGACCACTCCGGTGGCAACCGACACGTTCAATGAGTCAACTCCGCGTTTAGAAATAGGAATACGCACAAAATCATCACACATTTTGGCTGTTTCCTTATCCATACCCGTGTCTTCACTACCCATAACGATGGCAATCGGACCTTGTAAATCTTGCTCGTAAAGCTCGTTCTGCGTCTTTTCCGTAGCTCCAACCACCCGTAAGCCCGCATTTTTTAGGTATTTTAGGGTGTGGTGTAGGCTCTGGGTTCTACAAACCGGAATGTGCATCAAGGCCCCTGCAGAGGTTTTCATTGCATCGGGACCTATTGGAGCGCTGCCCACTTCGGGCACCACAATTCCATGAATTCCGGCACAAGAAGCAGTTCGGGCAATCGCACCAAAATTCCGCACGTCCGTAATACCGTCTAGTACCAAAATAAAAGGATCTTCGCCCTGTTCATAGGCCATATCCACCACATTTTCAATTTTCGCAAAATCTACTACCGATAAAGAAATCACAACGCCCTGATGATTGCCATTCACGAGGGAATTCAATTTAACGGCGGGAACCTGTTTCCAAATAATGCCTCGATTTCGGAACATGCCCATCATCTCATAAAGCTGACCTTGCAAATGTCCTTCAATAATCCATACCTTATCGATAGTCGCTCCGGACTCCAACGCTTCTTTTACCGGATGTATTCCGTATAGTAATGATGTTTGTTTTTTCATAAAAAAATCCCGCCTTTCGGCGGGATATAATCGTTATTCAAGATTAAAATTTGCCTGCCGCTTGTGCCATATTTCGGAATTTCTGTGCCCAATCTTTTCGGCCTTCGTCCTCCACGGATTTGATGGTTCTTCTTATCAAATCTTGAGAAACATACACTTCTCTCTCCGCAAACATGCTGCCATTATCGGCATCATCACTAAAGAATTTATAGTAGTCTACATTCTCTTTAATAGCCTGCGTTAGAACTTTCTCGGCTTGCTTTTCATCACCCAAATTCAATAAGGTAATACCGTAATCCAAACGATATTCCCTGCGCATAGGCATAACCGTTTCGGGAATTTCCTTCATAATATGGTTTAATACCTCAATTCCTCGAGATTTATATACCGCTGCCGAATCTTTATAGTGTGTATAGAAATCAGCCGCACTATTGAAGCCGGGTTCAGGACTCGCAACTTTCGTTAAGTCGCGGCCATTTTCCATTTCTTTAGCCGTTTGCTCTAAAACACTCACCTTTTGGTTATAGAACGAAGCCAACAACAATCCCATTTGCTGCAAATCATTAGGTACATACGACGCTTTGTCATCCAAGAAGAAGTTCTTTTTCTCCTTCATGCCGTAATACTTATAATTCTTAACCATGTTAGAATATAAAGTATACTGATCGATGCGATTGGGTTGACGGCTGCGTGAACCTCCTTTTATCGGAACGAATTTATATACCAATCCTTCCAACTGTAAATAATCATTTAAACCTGCAAAATCGTAACCTGAAACCGAGGTGAAATAAATAGGACGTTTCCAACCTTGTTTGATCATGGTAGAAACCAAATCATACATAACCAAGTCACCTTTGGTAAAGTACTCAGAACCTACACCGATTTCTATTGAATCCGCAATCAAAGACTGATAAACAGGATGAACTATACCCGCTTTCAATACGGCTTCTTTATCAACATAAACGTGCATTTTCGATGCATTCCAAGTAACGTTACCCGTTTCGCCATTATTGGCAGCTCTTGCCTTGCGCAATTCGGCAATAACATCTTCTACCTTTCTAGAATTTTTGTACATCGTTTTGTTTACGGGAATTCCATATTCAAAACTACCGGTTTGTAAATCTTCCTTCGTAATAGTCAAAGGCAATGGAGCCGATTTATAAACGGTATCCAATAAAATCATGCTGTACCATTCTGTCGGCAATAGCGACTGATTGATGATGCGCACATCTGTACGAATGCCTTCTACGTTTTGGGCATACCATAACGGATACGTATCGTTATCTCCGTTACAAAACAATACCGCATTAGGCTCTAGGTTTTCCAAGAAATTCTTGGCCATATCGATACCGATGTAACGACCTGAACGATCGTGATCGTCCCAGTTTTCAGCAGCCATATTTACGGGCACCAACAGCACACTCGCTGCTGCCGCAATTATAGCCGCATTTTTACCCAAGTATTTCCTGAGGATATCTGCTAGTGATATAACCCCCAAACCTACCCAAATACAGAATATCTGGAATGACCCCACAACCGCATAATCACGTTCACGAGGTTCGTAAGGAGGCTGGTTGGTATACACAATAATTAATAAACCGGTAAACACAAACATGGTCATGATTAACCAGAAATCTTTTTTGTTTTTACCATATTGAAGTACCAATCCTAATAATCCCAATATCAAGGGCAAGAAATAGTACTTATTCTTAGCCTTTTGATTCTGATAGTACTCTGGCATTTCATCTACATTTCCTACCACAAACTTATCTACGATAGGAATACCACTATACCAGTTACCGTCTAATTTGGTATTTCCAGAAACCGCCTGCTGATCGTTAAAGCGACCTACAAAGTTCCACATGAAATAACGCAAATACATATAACGTATTTGATAGCTAAAGAAGTACGTTAAGTTATTTCCAAAAGAAGGAATCTGATAATTCAAATAATTCAATCTATTGCGCTCTTCAGGGGTTAGCTGACGCTGTTGGCTCATCTGATTTAACTGATCAATCTCATCCTGTACTTCCTGCATGCCTCCATAACTTCTGAATCCGCGGGCATCATTAGGCTTATTACTCTTACCCATTCGAGGGAATAAGGTATTGTAATCTTCGGTTATTCCATCGCCATCGATATCTACAGGACCGTGAACTGGTTCATAAATGTCGCCTCCTTTTTCATATTTCTCCGAAGCTTTGTAAAAACGCGTACCTTTAATATTGTAATCGGTCTGTGGCGCGTTGAAATAGGGACCGTAAGCTAAGGGTCTGTCGCCATACTGTTCACGCGTGATATAACCGTAAAATTTATAAGGATCTTCTGGGTTATTCATGTCAATCGCAGGATTGGCCATGCTTCGTATGATCACCATAGCATAGGAAGAGTAACCAAAAATCACAAATCCTATACACATGAATATTAAATTCAAATTGTACTTACCTTCCTTTTGGAATCGGTTTACCAAATAGGCAACACCCGCGTACACCAAAATAATAGCTGCAATGGCGCCCGAGTAAAAGGGCAAACCCATATCGTTTACGAATAAACGATCTAAACGCGCCAATAACCAAGGAATTCCAGGGTAAATGACCTTCATTACCACCGCTAATGCCAAAGCCGAGCCTCCTAATGCATAGATAACACCATTTCGGGTAACCGTAAATTTCTTGAAATAATACGCCAATCCCACAGCTGGAATAACCAGCAAGTTCAACATGTGCGTTCCCAAGGCCAAGCCTATCATAAAGGCAATGAACACCAACCAACGATCGGTAAATTTATTATCGTCTAAGTTATACCATTTAAGCAAAGCCCAAAACGTAAGACTCGTAAAGAACGAACTCATCGCGTAAACCTCTGCCTCCACGGCACTGAACCAGAAGGTATCTATAAAGGTATTGGTCAAGGCCGCCACAATACCGGCACCGAAAATTAAAACATTGCGATTGTCGGCATCTGCATCTACCAATTTTTCAGCAAACATCACCGTAATCCAATACGTAAACATCACCGCACCCGCTGAAGACACGGCCGATAACATGTTTATCCAAAAACCTACAGTTTCAGGAGAGGATGCCAAAAGCGAGAACATTCTTCCTACCATAAGGAAGAAAGGCGCTCCCGGAGGATGCACTACTTGCAAACGATAAGCCGCAGAGGCAAATTCTCCACAGTCCCAAAGACTCACAGAAGGCTCTAATGTTAAGGTATACACCACTAAGGCTACCAAGAACATCAGCCAACCTATAATTACATTCAACTTAGATAAAGAACGCATGTTTTTATATTTTGAAATTTAATGAAAGGCGAAAATACGGTTTTGATTAGGTAATTGAAAATGAAATTTTTGTTGTGGCTATGCGCATGCGATTGATGACATAATCCCGACCGATATGAGCAATCATCTCCCAAATAGGCGCTCCCACCCCTTCTCCAGATACTACTACCCGTAAAGGTTGTAACAAATTACCCGGTTTTATTCCTTCAGATTCGCAGAATGACTTATACAAATTCTCATAATCCTCAGCCACAGCCGTTTCGGAAATTCCCCCGAAAGCATCTGCTAACTTATTAATAATACCATTGGTTTCGGCGGTCCACTTCTTTTGAACTACCACTTGGTCGTATTGCGAAGGTTCCTCGAAGAAGTACGTGCCTTGCAAAATCGTATCCTTGGCAAACTGCACTTTTTCGCGCATCATCGCAATAACACCCTCCACATATTCCTGACAAACGTCGTAACCTTTTTCGTCGATGATGGGCTTTACCGACTCATACACTTCAGCCAAAGGTTTGCGCTGTAAATACTGTTGATTGAACCAAAAGGCTTTTTGAACGTCAAACTTCGCTCCGCTTTTACTTACTTTCTCCAAAGTAAAGGCTTCAATAAGCTCATCCATACTAAAATGCTCGCGGTTATCGCTCGGATGCCATCCCAAAAGGGCCAACATATTCAACACGGCCTCGGGGAAATAACCCGCTTCGCGGTAGCCCGAACTGATTTCACCGGATTTAGGATCGGACCATTTCAACGGAAACACCGGAAATCCCAATCTGTCGCCATCGCGCTTGCTCAATTTTCCGTTGCCTTCAGGTTTCAATAGCAAGGGCAAATGGGCAAACTCGGGCATTACGTCTTCCCAACCCAAAAAGCGGTACAACATTACGTGCAACGGCGCACTGGGCAACCATTCCTCGCCTCGGATTACATGGCTAATGCCCATGATATAATCATCTACCACATTGGCCAAATGGTAGGTAGGCATTCCATCGCCCTTGAGCAGCACCTTATCGTCCATTTGATTGGTACTCACCACCACCCAACCGCGGATGATGTCGTGAAAGCGTACTTCTTCTTTCCGGGGAAGTTTTATTCGAATCACATAATTATCACCTCGATCCAATCGCTCTTTAACCTCATCGGCAGATAAGGTAAGCGAGTTTTTCATGCTCATGCGACTTACGGCATCGTAGGCCGATTGCATATTGCTGGCTTCCAAACGCTTTCGCATTTCTTCCAGCTCTTCTGTCGTATCAAACGCATAATACGCCAAGCCTTTTTCAATTAACTGCTCCGCATACTGACGGTACATCGGTTTGCGCTCGCTTTGGCGATAGGGGGCATGGGGACCTGATTGATCGGGACCCTCATCGATTTCAATACCTAACCAAGCCAAACTTTCTTTTATATAGGCTTCTGCGCCAGGTACAAATCGGGTTTGGTCGGTATCTTCCAAACGAAGAATAAAAGTACCCTTGTGTTTACGGGCAAATAAATAATTGTATAAAGCCGTACGAACACCGCCTATGTGAAGGGGTCCGGTTGGACTGGGTGCAAAACGCACGCGTACTGGTCTACTCATTATGCCGTCAATAATTCTTTTACAAATTGAGAAATTAATTTGCCATCGGCTTTTCCTGCAAGCGCTTGCATGGCAACGGGCATTACTTTGCCCATGGCAGCAGGACCGCTAACGCCCATTTCGGCAATGATGCCGGCAACAGCAGATTTTATTTCCTCTGCACTCATTTGAGCGGGAAGAAACGTTTCTATGATTTGAAGTTCGGCACGCTCTACAGATGCCAAATCTTCACGACCCTGTTGTTCGTAAACTTCTAATGAATCTTTACGTTGCTTGGCCAGTTTCTGTATGGCCTTGATATAGTCATCTTCGGTTAAACTATCGGCTTTTTCTGAAGTTTGTAACAACATAAAAGCACTCTTGATACCCCGTAATGTGCGCAAACGATCGGCATCTTTGGCTTTCATTGCCAATTTGATGCCCTCATTAATTTGTTCTGCCAAAGTCATACCCGCAAAGATACAACTATCGGCGCTAACTGTAGAAATGGAAACCTTTATTGATGCATTAATTCTAACAAAGCCAAAGCCTTGACGTAATTCCCCTGAGCCAAAAAGTCTTTTATTTGATCCCATTCTGAACCTATCAAACGCTCTTTGGAAACCGCTTCTTTCGTAGCTGTATCGGGCATGGATGCCACAGACGCGAGCTTTCCAATGTCGTTGCCGCTCAACTTATCGCTCAATCTAACATACTCAGGAAGCCCGTCGTAACCTAAAGTAGGTGACATAGGTTGTGCCAATTCGAACAATGCAGCTTCATTAGTTTTGGAATACCAACTTCCTCCTAAGCGACCTACCAACTTCATTTTTCGTTGATCGATCTTCTGTTCTTCATTGAGAACTTCCTCTTTTATGTGCATGCGCAATACCTGGCAAATGACCAAATTTCCGGCGCCACCGCCTACACCCATCTCTTTCACTTCGAGCACTTTACACTCTATTTGAGACGGACTTTCCGCAACCCTAAAAGGTTTCACCAAATCGGATTTCAGCGGCGTAAAACCCGCCTTTTCAAATTCACTAACGCCTCGATCCCAAGGTGCTGCAGCTACGTTCATTTGCTCCACCATCGCTTCAGTAACTACGTTAATTACCACTTCCGGAACCTCTTTTACATTAAGTAACGTATGTTTGGGTTCGCCTGTGCGACCGCTATTGTTGGGGGCAAAAACTAAAATCGGCGGATTGGCACTGAATACATTGAAGAAACTGAAAGGCGCCAAGTTCGGCACTCCATTCGCGTCAACGGTACTCGCAAAACATATAGGCCGCGGACCCACGCTTCCAATTAAATATTGGTGCAATTGGGGAATCGGCAACTCTTTTGGATCTATTACTAACATAATTTAATTACGCTCTTCTTTTAGGGTATGTCCCATTTTAACGCGTTTGGTATTCAAATACTTGGCGTTATGGGGATTGGGTTCTACTAACAACGGTATATTCTCAACGATTTCAAGTCCGTATCCAATCAAACCCGTACGTTTACGGGGATTGTTACTCATCAATTTCATTTTACGCACGCCCAAATCTCTAAGAATCTGTGCGCCCACGCCATAATCGCGATCGTCCATGCCGAAGCCCAGCTGTAAATTGGCTTCCACCGTATCCAACCCTTGTTCCTGTAACTTGTATGCCTTCAATTTATTGAGCAAGCCTATGCCGCGGCCCTCTTGATTCATATATACAATCACGCCTTTGCCTTCTTTTTCAATAAGTTGCATGGCTTTTTGTAATTGTTCACCGCAATCACAGCGACAAGACCCGAATACATCGCCGGTTAAACAACTGGAGTGCACCCGCACCAAAACCGATTCGTCTTCAGTCCAGGTTCCTTTTATCAAGGCCACATGCTCTTGTTCGGTATCCTTCTGTTTGTAAGCTACCAGATCAAAATCCCCCTGTTCTGTCGGCATTTGTACCGAAATTTCTCTTTTTATCAACGACTCATGCTCCAAACGGTACTTGATCAGTTGCTCGATGCTGATAATACGCAATTGAAACTTCTCGGCCACCTTTACCAAGTCGGGCAAGCGCGCCATGCTACCGTCTTCGTTCAAAATTTCAACGATACAGCCCGCGGGTTCAAATCCCGCCATCCGCGCCAAATCAATCGCCGCTTCGGTATGTCCGGCTCTGCGTAACACCCCTTCGGCTTTCGCTTTTAAGGGAAATATATGTCCGGGGCGACCCAATTCTTCGTTCTTGATATCGGGATTAATCAAGGCCATGATGGTTTTAGAACGGTCTTGAGCCGAAATACCTGTGGTACATCCATACCCCAACAAATCCACCGAAACGGTAAATGCCGTTTCGTGTGTGGCCGTATTTTTACCCACCATCATTTCCAATCCGAGTTCATCGCAACGCTCCTCGGTGAGGGGTACGCAAATCAGGCCTCGGCCTTCTTTGGCCATGAAATTCACCAATTCGGGCGTCATATTGCGGGCAGCGGTTAAAAAATCGCCTTCATTTTCGCGATCTTCATCGTCAACCACAATCACTACTTTGCCTTGTTTGATATCTTCAATTGCGTCTTCGATTTTATCGAAAACGATAGGTGAATCTGAATTCATGGTGCAAAGGTACAATCAAAGTTCAAGAGCGTTGGAAAAATCGATGGCTTTTAAATAGAGTCGACTTAAAGATTAGCACATCACGTGAATACACTAAATAATTATATAGAACCAAAATAACACGGTTTCACCCCTATTCAATTTCACTTTTTAAATTTGGCAGGAAGTTTCCCCATATTTTTCGGTGTGCACATCCAAAATATAAGCGTCGGTGGTATTTTTGACCCCAATGCCTTCCAAAACCGAAATCATTAACGCCTTCAAAGACAAATTGAACACCTCCCTGCAAGGCATTCAAGATGCCATCAACCAAACCGAACAAGCCCTGCAAGAGGAAACCAAAAGCAGCGCAGGCGATAAATACGAAACCTCCCGTGAAATGTTGCAGGCCGATCTCGACCGACTCGAATCCCAACGCAGTATTCTTCAAAGTTCCCTCGCCCTATTCGCCGATTCTACCACTAACGACCGCATCAACGCCGGCAGCATCGCCGAAATCAGCATCGACCAACAGCCCCATACCTTATATATAGGTCCCGCCATCGGAAATGTTACCGTCGATACACTCGAAATCCGCGCCATCTCCACCGCCTCCCCCCTCGGCGCAGCGCTGTTAGGGAAGCTTCCCCAAGAAGAATTCTCTTGGAACGGAAAATCCATTCGCATCCTAAATTGTTACTGATACATGGATTTCTATAAATTGCGCGCCGACCAACAATCCTTCTTATCCAGCGGAGAGAATATCTCCATTTCGGCCCGAAAAGCCGCCCTTTTGAAACTCAAATCGGCCATTCAGCAACGAGAATCCGCCATCATTCAAGCCTTGTATGCCGACATGCAAAAGTCGGAATTTGAAGCCTACTCCAGCGAAATCGGCTTCGTATACCAACAAATTTCCCATACCCTAAAACACATCGATTCGTGGGCCAAGCCCAAATCGGTGCGCACCGGACTTTCCCTATTTCCGTCCAGCGCGAAAATCCACCCACAACCCTTCGGCAAAGTGCTCATCATAGCTCCCTGGAACTACCCGTTCCAACTGCTCATCGCCCCTCTAATTGCAGCTATCGCCGCAGGAAATACCGCCTTGCTCAAGCCCTCAGAACTAACGCCGCATACCTCAAAAATACTCGCCGACCTCATTGCAGAAACCTTCGAAACCGAGTATATCGCCCTGATTGAAGGCGAAGGCCACCTCATTGTCCCACAGGCCATCAATCAATACATACCCAACTTGATTTTCTTCACCGGCTCTACTGCCGTCGGACGCATCATCGCCAAGGCCGCCGCCGAACACCTCATACCCTGCATCCTCGAACTCGGTGGGAAGTGTCCGTGTATCATCGACAAAACCGCCAACCTCAGCGTTGCCGCCCAACGCATCGCGTTAGGCAAAGGCATCAATGCCGGACAAACCTGCGTGGCTGCCGATTATTTCATCGTACACGAATCGGTAAAAGACGCGTTTATCGCAAAACTAAAAGACACCTTTTACGATTTTTACTGTAAAAATGATCAGCTAAATGAGTATACCCAAATCGTAAACGAACACCATTTCCAACGCCTTCAAAACCTTCTCAACGGAGCTAAAATTATTTTCGGGGGAAATTCATTCACAGCGGAACGCCGCATAGAGCCTACGCTCGTTGAGGGCGACAGCCAACACCCCCTTATGCAAGAGGAAATCTTCGGACCTATTTCTCCGGTTTTCACCTTTACCAAAACCCAAGACATTTACGACCTCATACAAAAACACCCCAATCCATTAAGCCTGTATGTATTCACCGACGATAAGAGATTCGAAAACGAAATCATCCAGAATATTTCCTTCGGCGGTGGCTGCGTAAACAATACCCTCATGCATTTGGTTGATCCCAATTTGCCTTTCGGCGGAATCGGAAATTCAGGCTCAGGAGCCTACCACGGCGAAGCCGGATTTAATGCATTTTCGCACCAAAAAAGCGTCGTAAAAACAGCGAATTGGTTCGACTTGCGACAAAAATATCCGCCTTATAATGCCAGTTCGCTAAAAATCATACGTTGGTTCCTGCGTTAACCAGCCACGTACTTACACCTTATTATTTCGATTTCTAGAACGACAATAACCATTGCAAACGGTTCTTCGTTTTTTCGGCATTCGGCAGCATCATGGCTTCCAGTCCCGTATTCAAAGGAACCGCCGGAATATCTTCCGACCCTAAAATCTGTACCGGCGCGTCTAAATAGATAAAACACTGCTCACTAATGCACCCTGCGAGGGCTTCGGCAAAGCTGTTTCTTCGGGTTTCCTCCGTAAGCACCAACACTTTTCCATGTCGTTTTGCCAGTTCCATCACCGCCTCTTCATCGTAAGGGGCTAAGGTGCGCAAATCTAAAATTTCCACCTGCTCGGCAAACTCGTTAGAGCCATTCAAGGCCCAATACACGCCCATTCCGTAGGTTACCACTCCCACGCTGCTTCCCATTTTTATTTTCTCTGGGGAAGCCGACTGCACAACCCTCGCTTTTCCGAACGGGATGATGTAATCGGAATCGGGCTCGGGTGTTTTGGCCCTTTCCGTACCTGGAACTTTGCTCCAATACAAACCCTTATGTTCGAACATAATGACCGGATTCGGATCGTAAAAGGCCGCTTTCATCAATCCTTTCATATCGGCCGCTGTACTTGGATACGCAATTTTGATTCCTTTAATAGGCAAGATACTGCTTTCAACGGTTCCAGAATGGTAGGGACCTCCCCCGCCATATGCACCTGTAGGTACGCGTATCACACTGGCTACGGGGAATTTCCCCATAGATAAATAACAACTTTTAGATAATTCGGTTACCAGCTGGTTTACTCCCGGCCAAATATAATCGGCAAACTGTATTTCTACGATGGGCTTACAACCTACGGCACTCATTCCCGCCGCACTACCTACTATATACGCCTCTTGGATGGGCGTATTGAATACCCGATCCCGGCCGTATTTGTCACTCAACGTCGCTGCTTCACGGAAAACCCCGCCCAATCGATGTCCTACGTCTTGTCCGTACAACAACGCTTCCGGATGGGCCTTCAATATTTCGTCTACCGCAAATAACGCGGCATCTACCATCACCACCGGTTCGCGACCTGCAGGTTCGCGCTCTCCTTTTTCTTCCGTAACGGGTGTGGGCGCCAAAATATGATCAAAAACAGTAGCAGGATCTGGATCTGCGGCATTTTTTGCATTTTCAAAATCAAGGGCCACCGCTTTTTCACATTCCTCAGTAATGGCATCCAACTCAGAGTCGGTAACCGCTAAACTTTGTAATAATTTCCTCAATCGAGGCAGTGGATCGATGCGATCGTGCTTCTCCATATCGTCGCGGTACCATTCACTGCGAACGCCGCTGGTGTGGTGGCCTAACAAAGGCACTTTGGCATGCACCAACATGGGCACGCGCTCCTCCCTTACCATTTTTATTGCGCGCTGCATTTCGTCATAACACTGCAAAAAATCGCTTCCGTTGATACGTATACGGCGCAAACCCTTGAATCCCAATCCATATTCGAAGGCATCCATGGCGCGCATTTCATCGCCGCTGGCCGAAATGCCCCAGTCGTTATCTTGAACCAAATAAATGATGGGCAACTTATGTAAAACCGCCATCTGAAGTGACTCTGCCACCTCGCCTTCGGTAACGGAACCGTCACCCAAAGAACAAATCACAACGGGCTTTTCAATCCCATTTAACAGACCTTGAGATTCTTTATATTTCAATCCATGTGCCGCACCGGTTGCAGGAATGGCTTGCATGCCTGTAGCCGAACTCTGATGGGGCATTTTGGGCATATTCTCGCGATTCAATGACGGATGCGAGTAATAGGTGCGGCCCCCACTGAACGGATCATCTCCTTTTGCCAAAAGCTGCAACATCAATTCGTAAGGCGTCATGCCCATACTCAATAACATAGACTCATCGCGATAGTATGGATACACAAAATCTTGCGATTTTAAGTGCATACCTACGGCTATTTGTATGGCTTCGTGACCTTTAGATGTACTGTGAACGTATTTGGTGATCGGCCGATTTTCATCGTATATTTTAGCCATGGCACGGGCTGTTTGCACCAATCTCCATGCCTCTAACACTATCTTTTTATCTATCATTCCGAATGTGGGTACAAGTTTACAAAAAATTACCGCAACCCCGAAGGACAAAACCCCCAATTAAAGATCTAAATCCTCCTTTTTTTGCAAAAAATGCAAAAAAAATCCACCCCTACTTTTGTGAAAAATCCAACTCTACCCATTGAATTTATTTATCTTGCGACCTTTGCATTAAAGTCATGAAGTCCACGCTACGAATCATTCGCTTGTTTTTATTCATCTATACCAGTCATTCTCTGCATGCCCAAAACGATACCGATACTACCTATGAAAGGATAAAAGGCGTTGAAATCAAGCAAAACCGACTCAAAGAAAAACTCAAGGAATCGCCCTTAACCGTAGAAAGCATGTCGGCGCAAAGCATCAAAGAAACGCCAGCCTCCGACTTCTACGAGGCCTTGGGCCACCTGAAAGGCGTAGACGTTACCTCGGCTTCCCTCGGATTTAGGATTATCAATACCCGCGGCTTTAATTCGACTTCTCCTGTAAGAACCTTACAGGTAATTGACGGCGTAGACAACCAAAGTCCCGGACTTAATTTTTCCTTGGGAAATTTTTTAGGCGCATCCGAACTCGATATCGCATCCCAGGAAATTGTGGTGGGTGCCAGCTCCGCCTTTTACGGTCCCGGTGCCTTTAACGGCGTTATCTCCATGACCACCAAAGACGTTTGGAAAACTCCCGGTTTCAGCTATAAATTCAAAGTGGGCGAACGACAATTAATGGAAAATTCCCTTCGTTACGCCAAAGTCTTTAAATCCAAAAAAGGCAAAGACGTTTTCGCATTTAAAGGCAATTTTTATTACATGCGGGCTTATGATTGGGTTGCCGATAACGACGATCCCGTTGATGGAAGTCCGGTTAGCAAAAATAACCTCGGTGGTTACGATGCTATTAACAGATACGGCGATGAAATCCTTAGGCCCGGAGAATTTGACCAAAGCAGTATTAATGGAAAAGAAACTTTTCCTGGCTTAGATCAATTTTACCGCGATGGCTACTGGGAGTCGGATATTGTAGATTACAATACCTACAACATGAAGGCCTCAGCCACTTTTGCCGCTAAACCCTTTGAAAACAAGGATTTAGAATTCATATTTCAGAGCAATTTTGGAATGGGCACTACGGTATATCAAGGCGATAACCGATACAGCTTGAACGACATTCAATTTTACCAGAATCGATTGGAATTCAAACATAAAAATGGGTTTGTACGCGTCTATTCGACCTATGAAGATGCCGGCAATACCTACGATGCCGTATTTACCTCGATGCTGCTATTAGAAAAAGCCAAAGAAAATCACCTATGGGGCAGCGATTACCAGCGGGTATGGCGCGACAGTTTTGTAGGCAGGGTAAAAGGCCTTGCTGGTTTTCCTAACTTCAAATTCTTCCGATATCCCGACTCTTTCATGCGCCAGTATAATATGGTGATGGAAAACAACCGCGAACAAATCACCCAATGGCATAACGAAACCCGACGCATCGTCAACCAAGGAAAATACTTTACCAACGCCCCCAGTTTGAATCCGGCATTGGATTATTTTCAACCGGGCACCCAGCGTTTTGAAGACATGAAAAACGACATCACTTCCCGTAAAAGTTTCGGGGAAGGGGGGAGCGGCTTCTTCGACCAAAGTTCCTTGTACAATGCGCAGATAGAACACCGTTTTAATCTAAAAAAGAATCGACAATTATCGCTCGGCGCCTCCGGACGTATCTATACCCCCAATTCGGCGGGAACCATATTTTCAGATACCAATGGTAGGGTCATTACCAACCAAGAATTTGGGATTTATGCGGGTTACCAACAACGTTTTTGGAGGGAAAAACTCAAAATGAATGCCACATTCCGTACCGACAAAAACGTAAACTTCCCCTTTGTTTTCAGTCCGGCACTTTCCTTTGTTTACAATCCCGATAAAATCACATATTGGCGTTTGAACTTCACCAGCGGGGTTCGAAATCCTACCTTGGCCGACCAATACCTGTATTATAATGTAGGTAGGGCCATTCTTTTAGGAAATTTATACGGATATAAAAATTTGGTGACTCTTGAGTCCCTTGAGGACTATTTTTCTCAAACCTTGGTAGATTTGAGCTTACTCAAATACTTCGACGTGAATCCGGTGGTTCCCGAACAAGTTCGCACCATCGAGGCGGGTTACAAAGGATTCTTATTCAAGAACAAGCTGAATATCGACGCAAGCGCCTATTATAGTTACTACATTGATTTTATTGGATTTAAAATAGGTTTCGATCCTGTTATCATAACTCAAGACATCAACGGAGTAAAGACCCAACAACTGTTGGGCGGACAGGTGTATCGGGTGGCTACCAACGCCACCACTCCTGTAAATACGATGGGGGCTTCCATCGGATTGAATTATTTCATAGGCGATAATTATACCGCAGGTGCCAATTACAGCTTCAACCAACTTAATAAGTTCGACAATTCAGATCCCATTATTCCTGCATTTAATACCCCTAAACATAAGTTCAATCTGAGTTTCGGGGGAAGCAAACTCCGTTGGTTCAAACAAAACGACTGGGCTTTCAATATGAATTTAAAGTGGATCCAAGGATTTTTATTCGAAGGTTCGCCTCAGTTCACAGGCTTCATCAACAGCTATTATTTGGTAGACGCTATGGTGGCGAAAGAAATTCCCAAATACGATATACAACTGAAATTAGGCGCCTCAAATCTAACGAACAACATGGTAATGCAGGTCTACGGCGGACCCCGGATCGGTCGTATGGTTTATTTCAGCATCCTTTACGATTTGCCTCAATAATCACAAAAAACAACAATAATTTAAAAATACCTACATTTGTCCTAACTAAACAATCGAACAAAAATGAAAAAAACACTACTTAGCTTAGCTATTTTGAGTTTAACGGCGATTAGCCTTAACGCTCAAACGCGTTATGTAGACGATGTCTACACCGATGACCAACTCGATATCGTTACCGATTTAGAGTACGCTGAAAACTACACCGTATTGTATGGCGATATTGATACCTCTACTCCGGGCCCTCAGTTTCTATTAGAGAAATTAAAAACAGATTTTTACTATCCTCCGTATGAAGAGTCTGTTGGTCTACGCCCCGTTGTTATCATGCTACATACAGGTAATTTCTTGCCCCGATACATGAACAACGGTCCCGTGGGTTACAAGGACGACAGTTCTACCGTTGCCATGTGTAAAGCTTGGGCTCGCAAAGGTTATGTAGTTATGGCTGCAACCTATCGTATGGGTTGGAATCCAATTGCTACTACCGAAGACGTACGTCGCGAAACCATCATCAATGCTGCCTATAAAGGTGTTCAGGACGTAAGTGCGGCTATCCGTTTCTTAAAGGATGAAGCCATGAATTTGGGTAACTTCAACGCTTTAGATACCAGTAAAATTGCATTGGGTGGACAAGGAACCGGTTCTTACATCACCAGTGCATTTGCCTGTTTGAATACTCAAGATGAGATCCGCATCGACAAATTCCGTCGTTCAGACAACGGAGATGTGATGGTTGACGATCAAATCTGGGGCGACCGTCACGGTAAGGGTGGATTGCCTGGTTTCAACCTCGAAAACTGGCCTGGTCATACCACAGAAGCACAAGTAGCTTTCCAAATTGGTGGTGCATTAGGCGATAGCAGCTGGATTGACGCTGGTGAAATGCCTTTAATTTGGGCTCACTCTGTATTGGATCCTTTTGCTCCATACAAAACAAATATTGTAAGTGTACCTGGTACTCCCTTACAAGTAGTAGAAGCTTCTGGTGGTTATGACGTAATCAAATCTTCTTCTGCTCAAGGAAACAACAAAGTTTACGAAGGTAAAGTAATGGACCAATACACTTTTGCTATCAGCAAGTATAATGAAGGAATGGACGGACTATACCCTATCCACGGAGCCGCTAACGCTTCAGGACCTTACGAATGGTACGATACCGCAACCATCAAGCAATTGCCTTTGCCTCCAACTACCATCCAAAACATCTTAGGTAGTATTCGTTTATCGAACCCTATGCACAATAAAACCAAAGCAATGACTTACATCGATACCTTAATCGGTTTCTTTGCACCTCGTGTTGCGGTTTCTTTAGGATTGGTTCAATCAGTAGGTATCGACAATATCAATATGGCTTCTAACGTAGCTATCGGTCCTAACCCTGCTACCAACCAGGTTACCGTTTTCAACAACTGGGATAACAACGAATTGCGCAACATCGAAATCCGTAACCTAAACGGACAGTTATTGCAGCGTGTTCCTTTTGCTGGAAAACAACAATCAATCGAACTTTCTTTACCTACCGGACTTTATATCATGAATATGGAGTTTGAGCGTGGTACCGGTTCTAAGAAATTTTTGGTGAACTAAAATTCACTGCATTACGCTTTTCAAAGGCCTTATCCTTCGGGTGAGGCCTTTATTTTTGCCTAAAAAATCCGTATTTTTGCACCCTCGCAAATCACGATATATCAATTTTATGTATTCTACACTCTCGAAACTCAATTGGCCAGAAATAGAAAAAGAAATCCTTCAATTTTGGGAAGAACGAGGCATCTTTGAAAAGAGTGTAGCCCAACGACCCACACATAAGGCATTTACCTTCTTCGAAGGTCCCCCATCTGCCAACGGAATGCCCGGTATCCATCACGTGATGGCCCGTGCGATGAAAGATATTTTCTGCCGTTACAAAACCCAACAAGGTTTCCGCGTAGAACGCAAGGCCGGCTGGGATACCCATGGACTTCCGATAGAATTACAAGTTGAAAAACGACTTGGAATTCGCAAAGAAGACATTGGCGAAAAAATTTCTGTGGCCGATTATAATCGCGAATGCCGCGAAGACGTACTCAAATTTAAAGATACTTGGGACGATCTTACCAAACGCATCGGCTTTTGGGTTGACCTCGACAATCCCTACGTTACCTACAATAACGATTATATCGAAACCCTTTGGGCCCTGCT
>ERZ891134.886-NODE-886-length-22491-cov-6.457256_pt1 | contig 22491 bp, 14 predicted proteins | sample MGYA00520888_ERZ891134 | MGnify/ENA primary metagenome ERZ891134 (study PRJEB32303, sample SAMEA104408692) | aquatic metagenome | biome: Brackish water; feature: Coastal; material: water | place: Baltic Sea | collected 2014-10-23 | depth 10 m ... | reverse complement strand
TCGCCCGCAAGGCCGACTACTACGGGCTCCTCCTCCGCGTAACCCGCGACGCGGCATGGGAGCCATGGATCCTGTTCATGCTCCAGGGTATCGAAGAGACGGCTGCATGGACGACGGCGAAAATCGGCTCGATTCGCCAGCTCATGGCCGCGGCCGTCGAGCACATCCGGACCACGACACCAAAGATCTACCGCCGAGAACTGGTCGATCTCGTGTTCGAACAGCCCTACTGTCGGATCGCGAACGTGGTGGAGGCTGGAATTGGCGGGCGGCAAGCAGCATCGCGCTACCTCAAGGCCCTCGTCTCGTCCGGCCTGCTCCGCGAGCAGGAATCCGGACGCGACAAACTGTTCGTCAACTCTCGGCTGCTCACGCTCCTCACCGCGGAGACCGACGCGTTCGAGCCATTCCGCTCGGGCAGGCGAGACGGAGCTGGGTACAAGCCCTGCCGTTAGCCGGCAAGCGCAGAGCGGACATCGAGGGCGAGCACGTCGAGCAGCTGCTCGTCGGACATCTCGGTGAGGAGCGTTTCCCCGGCGGCGGTTGGGCCCAGGATCTGATCGGCGAGCTGCTGCTTGTGGCGGAGCATCTCGTCGATGCGCTCCTCGACGGTGCCGCGGCAGACGAAGGCGTGGACGAGGACGTTCTTCTTTTGGCCGATGCGAAAAGCCCGGTCGGTCGCCTGGTTTTCTACGGCCGGATTCCACCAGCGATCGAAATGGACGACATGCGAGGCCGCGGTGAGGTTGAGCCCTGTGCCGCCGGCTTTGAGCGAAATCACAAAAAATGGCACGTCGTCGTTTTCCTGAAACCGCCGCACCAGCTCCTTCCGTCGGGCGACAGGAACCTTGCCATGGAGCACGACGCCGGGATTGCCAAAGACCTCTGCAAGCCAGCCGGCCAGCGGCTCGCAGAGCGTCTGAAACTGGGTGAAGACAAGCACCTTCTCCTGGCGGGCGGCGATTGGCCCGCAGATTTCCGCAAGCCTGAGAAACTTGCCGCTGTCGTTGGCCGCGTAGCTGCCGGAGGGAAGCCCCTGATCGGGATGGTTGCAGATCTGCTTGAGCCGCATCGTCGTGGCGAGCACGATGCCTTTCCGCTGGATGCCGTTGTCGCGACCCGTGCTCTGCATCTGCTTGAGCTGGTCGCGGAGGTCGTTCACGGTTCGCTCGTAGATCGCGGCCTGCTTTCTGGAGAGGCCGCACTCGGTTCGCATCACCGTTTTGGCTGGAAGGTCAGGGGCGATCTGGGGGTCGGTCTTGAGCCGCCGCAGAATATAGGGCTGCACGAGCCGCCGCAGGGCAGCGAATCCGTGCGAATCGGGCTGCTTGCCGAGATTCCGCACAAACTTCGAAAACTCTCCGGCTGAGCCGAGCAGCCCCGGGCAGCAAAAATCAAACAGCGACCAGAGATCGCCAAGATGGTTTTCCACCGGTGTGCCCGTGAGCGCGATGCGGGCCTCGCCGCGGAGCTGCTTGATCGCTTTCGTCTGGGCCGAGGAAGGGTTTTTGATGGCTTGGGCTTCATCGAGCACCACCAGCCGCCAGGCCATGCTCGTGAGCCACGAGAGTTTTTTGGCCAGCGCGTAGGTCGTGACCACGACGTCGTGCCCACGGAGCTCCCGCTCCGCCGCCGTCGCAAGCCGGTCGAGCAGCTCGGAGGAACACTCGGAGCGGTGCACAAACAGGCAGCTGAGCTGTGGCGCGAAGCGGGCGAGTTCCTGCTTCCAGTTGCCCAGCAGCGAGGCGGGAACGATCAGCAGGCTCGGCGGCCTGGTGGAGTTGCGTTGTTGTGGCCGCGCGGTGCTGCGCCGCGATCGCCCTGCGGGCGTGGCGTCATCGTCGGCCCGTAGCCGTAGGAAGAGGTCGATCACCTGGACCGTCTTGCCCAGGCCCATGTCGTCGGCGAGGCAGGCTCCCAGCCGCAGCCGTGAGAGCAGCCAGAGCCAGCGGACGCCTTCTTCCTGATAGGGCCGCAAGGGTGCTGCGAGGTCTGCTCCCGGCGTGCATCCGCCGTGATCCGCGGGGGCCCGAAGTTCGGCCAGCGACTCGCGGAGCCAGGCTCCGGCGGCCATCGTTGACCATTCCCTGGCTGCGTCGCCACGTGCAGCGGTTCCTCCACCGATGTCAGCCCCAGCGAGCAGCCGCATCCCGCGAACAAAGTCGATGCCGTCGGCATGTTCACGGCGGAGCTGCTGCCATTGATCAAGCACCTGCTGAAGACGGGTCCGATCCACTTCCACCCACCGTCCACGGAGGAGGGCAAGGCTCTCGCTACCGGCGAGCAGCGCACGCGACTCGGCTGCCGAGAGTGGCTCTCCGTCGAGAGCCAGGCCGACTGAGAAATCGAGCAATGCCTCAACGCCGACCTCGGCAGGCTTCCGGTCCCCGATTTGTACCTGGACGGTTGGCCGAGGGCGTTGCCGCGCCCGCCACCAGTCGGGCACACGCACGGCCAGGCCGCTTTCCTCCATCGCCGGCACGTCGCTGAGAAACCGGTGGGCTTCGGCGATGGTGATCGCCTGGGGCGTGAAGATCGCTCGCGACTCAAGCCACTCCCGAATCAGCTGGCTGCGGCCGGCAGCCGTTCGCACCGGCGTGAGGAGTTCGACAAGTTTTGCCTGGTCGTGGCGATCAGCCGATTCTTCGATGGCCTTGGCCAGCGGCAGATGCTGGAGGCTCGCTGCGGCTGAGGGGCGATGGGCGTAGGTGGCAAGAAACGCGAACGGCCGTTCGTCGTTGCGGCGATTCTCGGCTAGGTGAAAGGTCACACGTCCGAGCAGATGGAGCTGCGGGTCAATCGCCTCGAGCACCGCGGCCAGCCCGCCCTGTGTCGACGCTGACCGCTCCTGGATCGTCCGGGCCATGGCCAGCCAGATCTCGCGAAGCAGGGCAGCGGAAAGGTATTCCAGGCCGGGCATCGGCGGGGCTTCGGCAACCGAGGCCGCAAGTGAGTCGTCGTCGGCCGGCGGCAGGAACCGCGTGAGATCGCTGTCCTTTCGTGCTTTTCCAAAGGAAACGCGGTCGTCTTCGGTCAGGTGGCCAAGGGCCGTGACCAGATGCCGGGCGTGGGTGCGGAAGAAGGCGAAGGCGGGGGGCAGCGTCACGCTCTCTGAGAGCCCGACGAGAGCGAGGAGCCCTGCGGCCTCTCCCTCGGCCATCGACCTCGTGATCGCTGCCGCGACTGCCTGAGGCAGGGCAACACTCGAGATGCCATCGGCTGGGTCCGCCGGCTCGATGATGAGCCGTCGGCGGGGCGTCACCCGCAGACGGAGTGTTGAACCGGACGCGGCTGATGATGGGCCTGACTGGGCTGCTTTCATGTCAGAAAAGGTGACGAGTGCCCGAACTGCCAGCAAGTCATTTTGGAGCCAAACGGATACAACGGGCGTTTTCCCGTGAGGCGATGACGTTCGGCGGGCCCTCACACGGATGAAATGCTTTTGATCCTCATTGCTTTTGATCCTCATAAGGAACGGATCGATGGGCTGGTATGGCATGGATGATGAATGGCCTGAATACGTGCCTGTCTACCGACGTGTTGCAGCGGCGAGGCGGCATGCCGAGCAGCGTGCCGAGCAGAGCGGCCGGCAGGCTGAGCCGGTGCGGATCTCGGGGCGTGAGATTGTGAAGACGTTCTGGGGCAAGGCATGGTGCCGCAACCTCGAGAACTACAGCGACTTTTCCAACCGCCTGCCTCGTGGGCGGACCTATGCCCGCAACGGCTCGGTGGCGGATGTGCATGTCACACAGGGGCTGGTTGAAGCGGTGGTGGCGGGCAGCTACGCCTACGACGTGCGGATCGAGATCAAGCCCTTGGCGGCGAGCACGTGGCGGGCGATCAAGCGTGACTGTGCGACATCGATCGGATCACTTCTGGACCTGCTCGCCGGGCGGTTGGCTGACGATGTGATGCGACGGCTCACACAGCCCGACGACGGCATGTTTCCCTCGCCTCGGCAGATCGCCCTTCGCTGCAGCTGCCCTGACGGGGCGAGGCTCTGCAAGCACTTAGCAGCGGTGCTGTATGCCATCGGCCACCGGCTCGACACGCAGCCCGAGCTGCTCTTTCTCCTGCGGGGCGTCGATCAGCAGGAGCTCGTTTCCGCCGCGACCAGGGAATCGGTATCCCAGGCTGTTCGGGGGCAGGTGGTGAGCGAACTCGCCGAAGATGATCTGGGCGACATCTTCGGTATCGATCTGGGGGCAGTCGCCGCCGCGAAGAAAAAAACCGCCACCAAAAAAAGAAGCACCAAGAAAGTCAGCGTGCCAAAGGCCAAGGCCAGCAAAAAGGCCACCAAGAAAAAGGCTCAGCAGCCTGCCGTGAAGAAGGCTGCCCAGAAAAAAGCTGCCAAGAAAACGGCGACCAAGAAGGGTGGGAAGAAAGCTGCAGCGAAAACTGGCCGAAAAGCCGCGCCGGCGAAGGCTTCGGTCAAAAAAAGGAAGCAGCCGCGAAGTTGAATGGCCGTTTGGGGGCCGTGCGTTCGACGAGATGCGCAGCTGCCTGTGCCATCCGGCGGCCATACGCTTCGGCCATCCTGAGGGTGTATGGGAATCGGAAAACTGGCATGCCTTGAGTTTGTGGCAGAGACGATTGGCGGTCGGGAGGACGCGGCGGGGCGATGACTACCTGGCTACCGCCCGCCCTGCGTCGTTGCAACGGCCGTATCGACTTCCACCCAGAACCAGCCGCGGAGATCACCAACCTGGAAGCCAGTGGCCTCATCGTCAGGGTACCAGGCGGTCAATGCTTCGCGAACATCTGGTGGAATCGTGTCGACTGGGCCGTGACACGTGGTGCACGCCTCTTTGAGCCGAATCGGGAGGAGGGCACCCAGCTGGTTGTGAGGGAGATCGACAAAGGTCGCAACGCTCGGCGTGGCTGAGAGCAGGGGCTCCGCCCACGCAGGTGACGCATTGGCAGGATTGCGGAGTTTGAGGGCCGTGCGGCCGATGCGGACTCCGAGTTGCTCGCCGACGTTCTCGGCAAGCACATGTGCTTCTTTGCTGCAGACCTCGATGGCCGCAGCCGGCCCCTTCGCCTTGATCACCTCGCCGAGCCGGCTGGAGAGCGTCGTGAAAAGCATGCCTCGGGCCTTGAGGGCCTTGGCCTTCGCGGCGGCGGTCACCTCGTCAAACTCGGGGAGTTCGTAGTCCGCATGGATCTCGTCATGACCATTCTGCAGAAAGCGGCTCACCAGTTTGGCATGCTCCTGAACGAGCATGACGACGTATGGATCGTCTGACTGGTAGGTGACCTTGACGCCCTTGTCGGTCTCCTCGTAGTCGAGCGTGTAGTCGTCAGCGTGCTTGATGAGTGCCACGAACACCGGATGAAAGGTCATCGGCGGCAGTGGCGCATTGCCGAGCACGCGGGCATCCATATTCGGCACGTGATCCTTGAGCATGGCAGCGAGCTCTTCGTCGTCCGACTCGGTCAGCGACTCCGCCCCATCTGGCAGCAGCATCACGCTGCGACGGATCTTGTCGCGGTTGTCGAACATCGCGTGGATCGTACGCATGTCGGCCTGAAAGTTGCCGACTTTGGCACCCGGGCCACGGCCACCTTGAAAACCTCTCCCCATGCCGCGGCCCATGCCCGGCCCACGGCCTCGCCCCGACTCGTGCTCCTGAGCTGCGGGGCTGGTCTCCGTGGCATCGTCGTCGGCAGCAGCGCTTGGCTGGCCGCAGACGGTAAGGCCCAAGAGAAGGCCCAGAATCAAGCCGGAAAGATCGCCGATCGGAAAACATCGCATGGCACTACCCGTTTCAATCGCCATTTCTCAGAGCATCCGTGAAAGACTCGACAGGGAGTTTTCATCACCCGATGATCCTACGGTGGCTGCCAGAGGCTCGCCAAGATCGTCCGCGTGGGCATCGGTGAACTGCATCGCCACACGGCGGCGAGCTGCCGATCGACTGGAAGCACTTTGACCGTATCGACGGTACGCAGCTCGTGGCCTTCCGGGTGGTTTTTTTCACGTTTGTGCCGATCCCGCTGGCATGGCTTACCGCGGGGATGCCGAGCATTTGGCGGGCGGTGCCGTGGATCACGGCCCAGCACCACCACCAGCGGCATCACGTCTGCTCTCGCTGATTGCGACCCACTGGCCAGAGCACGACAAACGCGATCAGCCCAGCCAGCGGGGCCCAGCCGAGGATCGCCATGTTGAGGTCGTAGCTGCCGGTGGCGTCGGCGATGCGGCCGAAGAGTTTCTGCACCGGGGCCGACGCGAGCCAGCCGACGAACGAGAGCACGCCGGTCACGCGGCCCATGTGGGAGACGGTCAGCTCCTGCGTGAAGGAGTAGTAGCAGGGAAACACGCCGAGGGTGCCGGCGGCCACCGCGAGCAGCGTGCCCAGCAGCAGCCAGCCCGCTGGCAGCATCGCCGCCACGGTGGTTAGCGCGGCCAGCAGCGAGCAGGCAAGAAACACGAGCACGCGGCTGGTGTGCACCGCCATCCCGCGGCGGGCAAGGGCCAGGGCTGCGGCCCCTGCGGCAATGCAGCCGACGTCGGTGAAGATGAAGTAGAGCGAGTTGAAGTAGAGGGCCTCGGCTTCGGAGTAGCCACGGCCTTTTTGCAGAAACGTCGGCAGCCAGGCCCGCACCAGCTGCCAGGAGGTGTTGATCATGATCACCATCACGATCAGCCCCCAGAAGCGGCGGTCGACGAGCAGCCGGCCAAACCAGCCGATCAACGAATCGTCGGCTGCGGCATCCTGGTCTGGAGGCGCATTGCTTGTGCTGCCTGTGGCCTGAACCGTCCGCCTCCCACCGGCCGGCAGCAGGCCCGGGGGCACGAGGCGAATCCAGGCGACCGCCCAGAGCAGGCCGATCAGCCCGATCACGTAAAACGGCATCCGCCAGGCATCGGGCTCGGTGCTGTCGCCGACCATCAGGCGGATCACCAGCGGCGTGAGTACGGCGCCGGCCGAGGCTCCGCTTTGCAGGATGCTGTTGCCCATCACCCGGTCGCTCTTGCTCATCACCGCCTGCGTCACGATCAGCGCGCACGGCCAGTGGCCCGATTCAAAGAAGCCCAGCAGGCCCCGGCAGACGAGCATCGAGTCGTAGCCGCGGGTGAGCCCGGTCGCGAAGCCGACGGCAGACCAGGCCACCAGAATCGCCGGATAGAGCCACCGCACCGAGACCTTGTCGGCGGCAAAGCCAAACACCAGCGAGCCGACGGCGAAGGCCACGCCGAAGACAAACTCCATGTCGCCATACTGCTCGTTGGTGAGATTCCACTCGGCGGTGATGCGGGGAATCAGATTGGAGAGCGTCTGGCGATCCATGTAGTTGATCATCGTGGCCAGCAGCAGCAGGCCGCTGATCCACCATCCGCCAGCAGACGAACGGTCGCCGCGAGTTGAAGACCCGGTCAGTTGCACCGATACTCTCCTTCGTGATGAGTGGAGCCGGGGAGGCTCTGGCGGCAACGCCACGGGGCGCATTCGGGAGACACACGCAGATGCTGCTTGCGGAACAGCCCTGGCCGACGATTGATGGCCTTTCCCGCGACACCCCCGTGGTGATCCCCATCGCTGCCGTTGAGCAGCATGGCCATCATCTGCCTGTCTTCACCGACAGCATGCTCCTCGGCGAGATTGTACGACGGATCGAGGCGGAACTGTCAGGGCAGGTGCTGATCACGCCCCTGCAGTGGCTTGGCAACTCGCACCACCACATGGACTTTCCGGGCACGCTCTCGGCCGCCCCGCGGACTTACCTCGATCTGATCGATGGGCTCATGGAGGCCATGCTCTTGCATGGCTTCACGCGGATCCTGCTTTTCAACGGCCACGGCGGCAACGATGTGCCGGCCAAGCAGGTGACCTTCGAGGTGCGGCAGCGGCATCGCGACCGCAGCGACCTTCTGCTGCTGAGTGCCACCTACTGGTCGCTGGGGGCGCGGCCGTGGGAGGGCCGGGGCGATCTCGAGCAGCATGCGATGGGCCACGCCTGCGAGTGGGAGACGTCGATGATGCTGCGGATTGCGCCGCAGCTCGTCGGAGACTACGCGGCCTGCGAGACGATTGAGCCAGGCAATCCCTTTCTGCCCGCGAGCCGGGGCTGGATCACGAAGGATCTCTCGGCGATCGGCCACATCGGCTCACCGCAGCTGGCGTCGGCAGAGAAGGGGGAGCACCTGCTGGCGGCCTTCACGAGCGATGCGGCCGCCATGCTCGGGCGAATGCGACACTGGGACGGCGTTTCTTGGGAGGGATAGCTATGCAACGGCAGCAGGGAATCACGCGGCGCGGCTTCACGGGGACGCTGCTCAGCGGCGCGGTCGCCGCCGCCACGGGCCGGTCGGCTCGGGCGTGGGCAGACGGCCGCCGCCCTAAGATCGCCTTCCTCGGCACAGTGGTGTTTCAACACTCCCACGCCCAGCACTTCCTCGACCGCTTCGCGATGGGGCAGAGCTGGCGAGGGCAGTGGGAGGCTCCGCGGCTCGAGGTGGCCGGGGTCTACCTCGACCAGGTTCGCGACGACGACCTGGGGAAAGCCCGCATCAAAAAGTATGGCCTGGCGTCGTATCCCACGATCGAGGAGGCGCTCACGCTCGGTGGCGAAAAGCTGGCGGTCGATGGTGTGGTGATCATCGGCGAGCATGGCGACTACCCGAAGACGGCCAAGGGGCAGACCCGCTATCCACGCTATGAGTGGTTCAAAAAAGTCGTCGATGTCTTTGAAGACAGCGGCCGCAGCGTGCCGGTGTTTAACGACAAGCATCTCTCGACCGACTGGGCGGAGTGCCAGGAGATGGTTGATGATTCTCGGCGGCTGAGCTTTCCCTTCTATGCCGGGAGTTCGCTGCCGGTGACCTGGCGGCTGCCGTCGATCGACATGCCGTTTGATGTGCCACTTTCCGAGAGTGTCTGCGTCGCCTACGGGGGCATCGACAGCTACGACTTCCACGCCCTGGAGACGGCCCAGTGCATGTCGGAGCGGCGGCGGGGAGGCGAGGTGGGCATCCGCTCAGTGCTCACGCTTTCGGGTGAGGCGATGTATGAGCATCTCGCGGCGCGGGAAACAACCGCCAAGCTGTTTGTGTCGGCCCTCTGCCGCAGCCACAACCTGCCGGTCGATGGCGGCTACCCGTCGGCCCCTGTGAGCCTCGCCTGGGCCCGAGAAATGCTGCCCAGCACCACCGGCTCGTTCATCGAGCACCGCGACGGCTTTCACACCGCGATCTTTCTGACCGGCATCCAGGACTTCAACTACGCCGGGATGCGGGCCGACACCGGTGAGATCGTCAGCTGCCAGATGATGCTGCCGATGCCGGGCCACGGAGCGAGCACGGCCGACTTCTTCAACCCGCTCTCGCGGCATGTGGAAGAGATGGTGCTCACCGGGGAAACCACCTATCCGATCGAGCGGACGCTGCTCACCTCCGGCATGGTGATCGGCGGCGTCGACTCGATCGCCGCGGGCAACACCCGCGTGGAAACACCTCAGATGGAGGTCCGCTACCAAGGCCCTCGCAAGTCGATGTATTGGCGGACGTAGCGAATGACACGGGACGAACGTTACAGAAGGAAGACGAGAATGATCTCACTGCGGCAGCGGCTGGGTGTGTTGGGGATGGTTTTGCTGGTCACGGTCGCGAGCCTTGCTGCGGCGCACGCTGCCGACCGGCCCAACATCGTGGTGATCCTGGCCGACGACCTCGGCTACGGCGAGGTGGGCTGCTACGGCCAGTCGATCATCCAGACGCCACGGCTCGATCAGATGGCGGCCGAAGGCATGCGGTTTACGCACTTCTATGCCGGGGCGACCGTCTGCGCGCCCTCGCGGAGCGTACTGATGACCGGCCAGCACCACGGCCACACGCGGGTGCGGGGCAATGCCGGCCGCACCAATCCGCAGGCGCAGGCCCTGCTCGATGAGGATGTCACCGTTGCCGAGGTGCTTGCAGCGGCGGGCTACCGCACCGCGCTCTTTGGCAAGTGGGGGCTTGGCGACGTGGGAGGCGCGGAGAGCGGGCTGCCGCGGAAGCAGGGCTTCGCTGAGTTTTTTGGCTATCTCAATCAGCACCGGGCCCACAACCACTTCCCCGACTATCTCTGGGAGAATGAAGCGAAGGTGATGCTCAAAAATGTGGTTGAGCCGGTCGGCGACTTTGGCGGCGGCTATGCCACCAAGCAGGTGGAGTTTGCCGACGACCTCTTTGCCGAGCGAGCCCTGGAGTATGTCAGCCGCGAGAGCGAGCAGCCCTTCTTCCTCTACTGGAGCCTCGTGGTGCCGCATGCCAACAACGAGCGAACGCGGGCGCTCGGCAACGGGGCCAACGTGCCCGACTTCGGACCGTATGCCGAGGAAGACTGGCCGGAGCAAGACAAGGGCCATGCGGCGATGATCACTCGCCTCGATCAGCATGTCGGCCGGCTGCTCGACCGACTCAAGGAGCAGGGCATCGCCGAGAACACGCTCGTGATCTTCACCAGCGACAACGGCCCCCACAACGAGAGCAGGCACAGCCTCGATCGTTTCACCCCCTCCGGCCCCTACTCGGGCATCAAGCGGAGCCTGACCGACGGTGGCATCCGCGTGCCCACGATCTGCTGGTGGCCAGGAAGAGTGCCGGCGGGAAGCGAGTCGGGCTTTGTCGGCTCGTTTGCCGACGTGATGGCCACCGCGGCAGACCTGGCGGGAACCGAAGCCCCGGGCAACACCGATTCGCTGAGCCTTGTGCCGGAGCTGACCGGCCACGCCGATCAGCAGCCCCAGCACGACTATCTCTACTGGGAGTTTCACGAGGGTGGCTTCCGTCAGGCCTGCCTCTACCAGGGCCGCTGGAAGGGCATCCGCCGGCTCGGTGAACCGCTGCAGCTGTTTGACACCGATGCCGATGTGGCGGAGGAGAACGACGTGGCGGCGGCGCATCCGGATCTTTCGGAAAAGCTTGCCAGCTACCTCGACACCGCCCGCTGGCCAAATCCCAACTGGGAACCGCGGCCGAGGCGGCGGTGAGGCGTCTGGAAGCGTCTTCTGCACCACCACCCCGTCGCTCCGGGCTATGATTGAGAAAACATTTCTCGTCTTTGAGGGGTGGCGTCATGCGGTTGCAACGTGCTGGTTTCCTCTTGCTGTTGGTCTTGGTGCTTCCGCTGGGGGCAGGGGCGGTCTCGTGGGGCGACGACTTTGACATCGCCGCACTGCAACTCGATGTGCGGGAGACGATTGACCGCGTGCGGCCTGCAGTCGTGCAGATCAATGGCCGTGGCAGCAGTTTTAGTGGCGTGATCGTCAGCCCTGAGGGCCATGTGCTCTCGGCCGGCCATGCTGTGGAGCCGGGAGTGCGGTATCGCGTCAGCCTGCCCGATGGCCGCCGCCTCCGCGGCGTTGGCAAAGGCTCAAATCCACGGGCGGATGCGGCGCTGATCATGATCAGCGATCCGCCGGCCGATCTGCCGCATGTGCCGATGGGCGACTCAACGTCGCTGGTGGCCAACCAGCCCTGCATCGGTCTGAGCTACCCCGGCGGGCAGCTGGCTGACCAGGAGCCGGTGGTCCGCTTCGGGCGAGTGGTGCGAAACAGTCGTCGACGGGGGATGCTGCAGTCTTCGGCGCTGATGGAGCCAGGCGACTCCGGCGGGCCGTTGTTTGATCTCAACGGCTGTGTGATCGGAATCCATTCGCGGATCGGCCTCTCAATGGAGCGGAACTACGAGGTGCCGATCGAGGTCTACCGCACCTTCTGGAACGAACTCAATCGGGAGCAGGTGTTTACGCAGTCGGGCCCACCGATGCCGCGTCTGGGCGTGCAGCTTCTCGAGTCCGACCGTGATGACGACGACGAAGCCAAAGGCTTGGCGGTGGTCGCTGTCATTGAAGGCAGCCTGGCGGCGAAGGCTGGTATCGAAGACGCAGATCGGCTGCTGAAGATCCAGGATCGCGAGCTGGAGTCGGTTGCCGACCTGCAGGAGGCGCTCGTGGCGGCCCGCGACGAGGGCCTCGAAACGCTCAGCCTCGCCCTGCTGCGTGGAGATGAGCAGCTTGAGCTGAAGGTTGCCTTTGACGTACAGCGAGAGGCTGCGCCAGAGGTGCCTCTGCCGGAGACCGATCGGCCTGACGTGGCAAAGCCGCAGGGCTTCAAGGAGCTGGCTCGGCTCGCGGAGCAGTTCTCGGTGCTTGAGTCGACGCTCGACGACGCATGCCTGGAGATCACCAGTCGCTTTGCCGCCGACGCTTCCCGCACCATCACCGGGACACGGATCCAGGGCACGCCCTGGGTGGTGAGCAAGAGCTCGGAGGTGGGGGAGCAGCCGCAGGCGGAGATCGACGGAGAGACGGTGGTGCTCCGCGTGGTCAAACGCGATCCCGGCAACGACGTGGTCCTCCTGGAGGCCCCTGGCGAGCAGGCCAGCGGGATCAGCCTCGAGAAGGTGGCCGCAATGCCGGCAACGGGGACGTTTGTGCTCAGCCCAGATGGCGACGGCGATGGGCGTGTCAGCGTGGTCAGCAGTCTCGTGTTTCGTTCACAGAAACAGCAGAGCCGAGGATTCCTTGGCGTGGTGCCCGGAACCTACGGCGACAACGAAGGCGCGATTCTCAACGAGGTCACCGACGACGGCGCGGCGAAGCGTGCTGGCCTGCTGGTGGGCGACGTGATCAAAAAGCTCAACGACACGATGATTCGCACGCAGAGCGACCTGCGAAGCTTTCTCGCTGGGGTCGACCCGAATGCCGTGATCACTGCCACGCTCGTCCGCGAAGAGGAGGAGCTGGTCAAGCCGGTGATGCTCGGCAGCCTGCCGGCGTTTTCCAATCATGCGGCGGATCAGATTGAAAAAAGCGGCCGCCGCGATGGCTTTGAGGAGGTCATTGCTCACGACGCCGATCTGCAGCCAGACGAGTGTGGCGGGCCGATCTTCAACCTGGACGGGGAGTTTCTCGGCCTGAACATCGCCCGGCACAGCCGCGTGCGAAGCTTCACGCTCACCGCAGACGTTCTGCAGCAGTTCATTGAGGAAGCCACGCAAACAGGCGGAGAATAAGCGAATCCCAACGGCTGTTATTCCGGGCCTGCCTCGCCCGCTGGCAGGATCGTGAGCCAGGCTTCCCGCAGCGTGGTGCCGCCAAACACGACGGCGATGGGCGCCGCAGGGGCCGGGGATTCTTGGTTCTGTGGCCGGCCTTCGATCCGTAGAGGCCCACCCGTTGCGGCCGACGCATGGATGGTGAGCGATACTTTCGTCGCGGCATCGCCCTCGTTGGCCGACGTCACGGGCTCCGCAGTCACGCCGTCGGGGCCGCCGGTGAGTGAAAAAGTGATCGGCTCGGCGAAGCCAAACTTTCGGTTGATGCTGATCTCGATCGCCAGCGGCTCGCCGACGGTGGCGGTGAACTGATCCGCCGAGACACTCGCGGTGAAGGCAGGCGTCTCCGGCTCCACCGAGAGCCGGTAGAGGTGGCCGGGCCCACAGCGGCCGCGGCGATCGCGGACCGCGAAGGTGACCAGGCCATCCTGTGCCGCGGCCCAGGAAAGGCTCGCGTCTCGCTCTTGCTTGGCAACGAGCACCGCTCCCTCGGCATCATGGATGGCGAGCAGCGGGTCGGCCTCGAAGCCCGCAGACTGGGATTCGAGACGGACCTGTAGTTTTTGATCTTTGACGGCTGCGACGCGGAAACGGTGCTCCTCGTCGGCTGTCGTGAACTGCCCGCTGGCGACAAACGGCGGGCTGAGCGGCAAGGAATGCTCATCGGCCGCCGAGCCGATCGGCAACACTGCGGTGGCGACAACGGGCAGCTCGATCACGCCGGGAACACCAGGAAATGCAGCCCAGAGGCTGCGATGGTTCGCCGTCGTCGCCGTGATGGGCGAGAGGTGTTCTGGGACCGCGAAGCCGCAGGCCCGCAGGGATGTCTCGGCGGCGGCGGCGGCGACCGTGGGGAGGCAGCCGGTCAGCAGGCCGGTCTTCGAGACCGTCAGCCGGTAGCGGTGATCGCCGCCTCCGGCGAGCCCAATCGTCGAGTTGGGAGCCGCCGGAAATCCGTACACGCGAATCACATGCACGCCATCCCGAACGGCTGTGTAGCCGAGCCGTGGATCAAGACCCGTGGCATCGAGGTTGCGGCCGAGGTAGGCACCCCCCTCATCGACCAGTTCGAGAACCGCATCGACCGGCGAGCCCAGGAGCCTGTTGGCCTCAAGAGCCGCGACGAGTGTTTCGCCTGCCTGCAGCTCGACGCGGTAGCTGTCGACGTCGCCCGACTTTTCAAGCAGGCCGTTGATCGTCTGCGGAAGGGCGTCGAGCGGCGTCGCTTCGGCGAGGGTGTTGTTGGGCTCGGCCTCGGCTCGCTCCGGCAGGTTGCCGACCAAGAACGGCACGACGGCCGTGGCCCCGGAGGCGTCGTAAAAACGCACACTGTGCAGCCCAAAACATCCGTCGGGCGGAATCGTCACGGCAAACTGCCCCGCCTCCTCTTGCGGCGTCCAGACGAGCGATCCACGGTCGGTCCAGGCCTGCACTGGCCAGCTGGGAAACTCGCCCTCGGCCGTGACGACGACCGTCGTGCCGGCCTGGCCTCCCGGCGGCGAGAGCGAGGCGACCGCCAGCGGCTTGGCCTCGTCGGCCCTGCCAGCCACGGAACCACAGACACCTGCGAGCATCACTGCCGCGAACAGCAGGCGGCGGACCGCCGTCGAGAATACAGCCAGCTCGTGCATCAGCCCATCAGCTCATCGATGGGCGTGGGGTCGGACACGAGGAACGCGGGCCGGCCGGCAGGCGTGATGAAGTGCTTGCCGGGATCGATCCCGAGCTTGGTGTAGACGGTGGAGACGAAGTTTTCCGGCGAAAGCCTGCGATCGCTTGGAGCATGGCCGAGCCTGTCGGTTGCCCCAATCACCTGGCCGCCGGGCGTGCCGCCGCCGGCGAAGAGAATCGACATCGCGCCCGCCCAGTGGTCGCGGCCGACGGTGGTCTGGCCAGAGAGTGTGGAGAGCTTGGGCGTGCGGCCAAACTCGCCGAGGGCGATCACCATGGTTGTCTCCAGCATCCCCCGCTCGTCGAGGTCGTTGATCAGGGCGGCCACCGACGCGTCCCAGCTCGGCAGCCGGTCGCGGAGCGCCCCGAAGATGTTGGAGTGGTGGTCCCAGCCGCCGTCGTTGATGGTGATGAAGGGCACGCCGGCTTCCACGAGCCGCCGGGCCAGCAGCAGCCGCTGCCCGAAGGGATTGCGGCCGTAGGCCTCGCGGAGGGCGTCGGGCTCCCGCTCGATCTGGAAGGCTGCCTGGGCCTCGGGCGTGGTCACCAGCTGGTAGCCCTGGGCGTAGTAGTCGTCGAGGGCGGCAACAGGGTCGGCTGCCGCCGGATCGTCAAAACGTGGCAGGCGGTCGACAGTGGCCCGCAGATCACGCCGCCCGAGGAACCGCGGCTCTTCCAGGCCGCGGGGCAGGGCGAGGTCGCGAATGCGAAAGCTGTCGCTGTTGGGATCATCGGAGACCACAAACGGTGCGTGGGTAGCGCCCAAAAAGTTGGGTCCGCCCGACCGCGTCATGCTCGGCAGCGAAAAATAGCGGGGCAGGCCGTGCGGGGCTGTCCGCTCCACCGACGCCACCGATCCCATGCTCGGATGAAAGCTCACAAACGCGCCGCAGCCGACAGGAATCCGCGGCGGCGCCCCGGTCATCATGTAGTGGTTGCCGGCCCCGTGATTGCCCTGGTTGTGCGAGACGCTGCGGATCACCGCAAACTTGTCGGCCATGCCGGCGAGCTTGGTCATATGCTCGCTGAACTGCACGCCGGGGATCGCGGTGTCGATCGGTCCAAACTCGCCGCGGATCTCCGTGGGGGCGTCGGGCTTGGGGTCGAACATCTCGATGTGCGTGGGGCCCCCGTCCATCCAGATCAGGATGCAGGCAGAGGGAGGCTTGCCACTGGCGGCGCCGGATGAGGCCCGAGCCATGTTGGTCAGGCCGAAGAAACTGCCGCCAGCCAGCCCGCCCACGCCGAACCTCAGCATGCTGCGGCGGTCAAAGAGCGCCCGGCGAACCTGCCGCAGGCCCGGATGCTCAAACTCGGCCCGCAGGGATCCCGTGGGCCGTTTGCTCGACTGTGACATGACTTCTCCCTCGTGAAGACTGTCGACAGTTTAGTCGGTCGCAGGCGAACTGTCGCATGCCGCTGGCGGCTCTTGCTCAAACGCCGCACCGCTGCCGCCAGAGAGAAGGCATCCAGCGGCAGCGCGGCGCGGGCTTGAGGAATGGAGGCGATTACTCCTGCGGGGGGCGTCGGAACCCTTCGTCCGAACCTCTTCCAGCGGGAGCGGGCCGCCCAAGGCTGCGGCCCTCGGGGCCGCCTCGGCGCTCCATCAGTTCGCGGAGGCGGGCCATGCCAGCTTCAAACTCCTCGCGGGACAGGCGGCCGTCACCATCGCCATCGAGACGGTCGAACGCGGCTGCGGCCATCGCGCCAGCCCGCGGACGCTCGCCGGTGGGCGGCTGCGGTCGCTGAGCGGGGCGGCGGCGGCCGCCGGTGTCTTCACGACCGCCGACGGGAGAAGGGGAAAGCCGGTCGGCAGCGGCTCTCAACTCCTGCTGGTCGAGTGCGCCTGAGCTGTCGGTATCCAGCTTGTCGAAAGCCTCTTCGAGGTTGGCGGTGCGGGCCTTGATGAACTCGTCGCGGCTGAGCTTGCCGTCATTGTCGGTGTCGGCCTGCTTCATCATTTCCGCTGGAGAACGCTGCAACGGGGGCTGTGCGAAGGCCGTGGCTGCAAGGCAGCTGGCAAGCGTGATGAGCAGTGGGCGGAGAAGGGTTTTCATATCTGTGTCTCCAAAAAGAGAGGGGGAAACGGGCATCACAGTCGGGTCAAGCAAAGATCTTGCGGGCCACGGTGCCGTGGACGTCGGTCAGCCGGAAGTCGCGGCCGGCGTAGGGAAAGGTGAGCCGCTCGTGGTCGAGGCCCAGCAGATGCAGCAGCGTGGCGTGCCAGTCGTGGATGTGCATGCGGTCTTCGACGGCCTCGTAGCCGTAGTCGTCGGTGGCGCCGTAGCTGATGCCCCCTTTGACGCCGCCGCCGGCCATCCAGAGTGTGAAGCCCTTGTTGTTGTGGTCGCGACCGTCGGAGCCCTGGCTGTGCGGTGTGCGACCAAACTCGCCTCCCCAGATCACCACGGTATCGTTGAGCAGACCGCGGTCGGCAAGGTCGGCCAGCAGGCCGGCAATCGGACGGTCAACCTGTCGGGCACGGTCTTCAAGGGCGGTGCTGAGATTAAAGTGGTGGTCCCAGTTGCCGTGCGTCACCTGCACGAATCGCACGCCTGCCTCAACGAGCCGCCGAGCCATCAGGCACTGCCGGCCAAAGGCGTCGGTGGCGTCGCTCCCCACACCGTAGCGGGTGAGTGTGCTCTGGGTTTCCTGAGAGATGTCCATCACCTGAGGCACTTCATCCTGCATCCGGAAGGCCAGCTCATACGACTCGATCACACCCTCGGTGCCGGGGCTTGAGCCCCCGTCAAGCTCCAGCCGCGCGGCATTGAGCTGTTGAACGAGATCAAGCTGGGTTCGCTGGGCGTCTCGGTCGAGCAGAGGAGGACGGATATTGGCGATTCCCGAGGATTTGGTGTTGCCACCGCGGCGGGATGCAACGCTGGCCCCAAGCGAGCCACTCACCCGCGTCGCCTGATAGGCGGCAGGCAGGAATGCGCTGCCGAAGGCACGGGCCGCAGCAACGGGGGGATTGATCGCGATAAACCCGGGCAGATTCTGGTTCTCGGTGCCGAGCCCGTAGAGCGTCCAGGCGCCGAGGGAGGGACGAATAAACTGCGTGCTCCCGGTGTGCAGCTGAGCGAAGGCCTGCGGGTGGGCAGGCAGGTCGGTAGCCATCGAGTTGATCACGCAGAGTTTGTCGGCGTGCTGAGCCACCTCGTCGAAAAGGCTCGACACCCACAGTCCGCCTTCTCCGCGCTGGCGAAACTTCCACTGCGGCGGGAGAAGCGTAGCCCGCCCGCGGCTGGCGAGCCCGACACCCCCTCCTGGCAGACGGGCGGGCCGACCGGCATCGGCGATGAGCTTCGGCTTATAGTCGAAGGTGTCGACGTGCGATGGCCCACCCTGCATGCAGAGAAAAATCACCCGCTTCGCGCGAGGCTCAAAGTGAGGTGGTCGCGGTGACAGAGGGCCCGAGGCAGCGGTGTGCTCGGCGGTATCGGCAGCCAGTGCTGACAAGGCCACGAGCCCGAAGCCGTTGGCGGTGTGCTGGAGAAAGGCACGTCGAGGCCCGCGGAGAGGCCTCAACAGACAGGGACTGCGAATGTCGTTGGTCATGGCGAAACCCTGTGGAGCGTGCAGTGTCAGTTGAGATAGCGAAACTCTGCGGTGGCAAACAGCGCCTGACAGAAGGCGGTGAAAGCCAGTCGCTCGTTGTCGCGTGGGGAAAACGCTTCCCAAAAGCTGTCGATGGCCTGCCGCTCTGCGGTGGTCGGTCGTCGCCCGAGTGCCATCGCGAAGGCAGTCGCCAGTCGGTCGGGCACGGGGCCGGAGAGGCTGGCGACCTGCTGCGCAAATGAACTCGCCAGCGACACCACCTCGTCGCTGTTGAGCAGAAACAATGCCTGGGCGGGCAGATTGGAAACATCCCGTTGCCCGTTGACGAGCGATGCGTCGGGGAAATCGAACACGGCCAGCGATTCGGGCGGCTGATCGCGGATGATCGGGAGGAAAATCGAACGACATTCGTCGGGGCGCGTGCGAAGCGTCGCGAGCATCTCGGCCAGACCCCTGCGATCCTCTCGCACTCGAGCCACTGGCGATCCCGGGACGGGGGTGAGGTCGAGCCTCCCGGCCACAGCGAGCATCGCATCTCGAATCACCTCCGCCTCAAGCCGCCGCTGGTCCATCCGCCAGCGGAGCCGGTTGTCTGGGTCGACAGCGAAGTTGGCTTCGCCGTGCAGCGAGGCGAGCTGGTAGCTGCGGCTGAGCACGATGCGACGGATCAGGTTTTTGACCGACCAGCCATCTTCCATTAAGGAGACAGCGAGGGCGTCGAGCAGTTCGGGATGGCTCGGTTCCATGCCCATCAGGCCGAAGTTGTCGGGTGTGGAGACGAGGCCGGCCCCCATCAGCTTGAGCCACACGCGATTGACCAGGACGCGAGCGGTGAGCGGGTTGTCGCGGGAGGCGATCCAGAAGGCCAGGTCAAGCCGACCGCTGCCGGTGGAAATCTTGCGGGGCTCATCGGGCCCGCAGAGCACCTCAACGAGCCCCCGGGGCACCGTCTCGCCCGGTTGGTCCACCTCGCCACGCGCAAGCAGCGGGCTGTCGACCGGCCGAGGAAGGTCGAGCACGCCCATGGCGAGGGCTCGCGGCGTGCCATCGTCGTAAAACTGATCCAGGTCGGATTGGGCCCCTGCCAGACGATCCTGCGCCGCTCGCACCCTGACAAAGAGTCCTCCGTCGTTGCTCGACTGTCCGTTCCGACGGGCTTCGAGCGCAGCTTTGCCCAGCTGCTCTGCGGCCGCCCGGAGCTCCGCCACCTCCTCCGCGAGCCTGGATCGCTCCGCCTGAGAGAGCGAGGCGAGGGCGGTGGGAAGCTCAGCCTCACGCGGCAGCTCGATCAGTGTCGAGGGGTTGGTGTTCTGGAACTGCGGCCCTTTGCCGTAGAGCGTTTCGCTGCTCATGAAGATCCCCGCCAGCGCGTAGTAGTCATGCTGCGCGACCGGGTCGAAGGGATGGTCGTGGCAGCGAGCGCAGGCCAGCGTGAGCCCGAGCATCGCCTGCGAGGTCACGTCGATCTGCTCATCGACGAGGTCCATCTGAAACTGTCGCGGGTCGCGGGTGTTGAGTGCCTTGGGGCCGAGTGCGAGAAAGCCGGTGGCGATGATTTTTTGGGCCTGATCCGCCGGGCCGTCATGATCGAGCAGGTCGCCGGCAAGCTGAGCCCGGAGGAATGCGTCGTAGGGCATGTCGGCGTTGAACGCATCGATCACCCAATCGCGATACCTCCAGGCGTGCGGATAGGGAACGTTCGTCTCTTTGCCTCCTGAGTCGGCATAGCGGGCGATGTCGAGCCAATGTCGCGCCCATCGCTCTCCAAATCGCGGCGAGGCGAGCAGCTGATTCACCACCCGCTCGACGGCGTCTGGGGCCGTATCGGCGAGAAAGACTTCGGCCTGCTCAGGCGTCGGTGGCAGCCCAACAAGATCAAACGAGAGCCGGCGGAGCAGCGCTTCCCGATCCGCGTCGACGACCGGCTTCACCCCTGCCTTTTCCATCGAGGACAGCAGAAAGCGGTCAATCTCGCTGCGGGGCCAGCGAACGTCCTTCACCGCGGGTGCCGGCGCCGCAACAGGTTTCTGCAGCGACCAGTGGCGGCGGCCCTCAGCGACATCTCGCGCCCAGGCTGCGGACGCTCCGCCAGCCTCTGCGGCCTGGGCAGCAGGCTGAGGGTTTGCCGCCGCAAGGGCAAACATGACGGCAACTGCAAAAAAGATTCCGATGTGCTGCACGCGAATCATGCGGTGGCCCTCCCGACATGAGTGAAACCCTACTCAAAGAACGGCGAGGGGCCAGGGAGGTTTCGGTGAGGTCGAGATCAGCGGGAGTGTTCTCGCCGTTGCCACATCAGCAGCGGTGCGGCAGCTGATCCAAAGCCATCGCGAAGGACGCGATCGGCTCGCTGCCTGCTCACGGGGCGAGTCGCTGCAGCTGCCATGGGCCAGCAGCCTCCCGCTGGAAGCAGAGCCGGTCGTGGAGGCGGCTTGGGCGACCCTGCCAAAACTCGATGCGGTCGGGCGCGAGCCGAAAGCCTCCCCAGTGCTCGGGGCGGGGGATTGCAGAGTCGTCGGGGTGGTCGCTGCGAAACTTTGCAAAGAGTTCTTCCAGCGTCTCGCGGCTGGGGATCGTCTGACTCTGCGGCGAGCTCCAGGCACCGATGCGGGAGGTGCTCGGCCGGCTCGCGAAGTAGGCATCGGATTCGTCGGGACTCGTTCTCTCCACACGACCTTCGATGCGGATCTGCCGTTCGAGCTCAACCCAGTGGAAGGTGAGGGCGGCAAACGGGTTGGCGGCAAGCTCGCGGCCCTTGTGGCTCTCGTAGTTGGTGAAAAAGCAGAAGCCGCGGGCGTCGAATCCGCGGAGCAAGACGATTCGTGCCGACGGCCGGCCCTGCGGCGTGGCCGTGGAGAGCGTCATCGCCTCAGGCTCAGGCACTTTGGCGGCGACGGCCGCGTCATACCAGAGCGAGAACTGCTCAATCGGATCGGCTGCGATCGTCGCTTCTTCGAGGGCGCCTTGTTCGTATTCCTTGCGGGCGTGGGTTTCGCGGGGTTGCATGTCGTGCTCGGGGAGGATGGCGGAGGTTGTAGTGTAGGCATCCCGCGTTGGCGAGCACCTCCGCGAAGCTCAGGCGTCTGGAGCGATCCAAGCCCTGGTCGCATGGAGTCGTTATGCCACCCCCGCCGGCACGGCCCAGTGCCCGCCGTCGCGGTAGCTGCGGGCCAGCAGGGCGGTCGCCTGCTCGTCACCAACGACGGTCTCCTGCCCCGCATCGAGCTTCAGCGACCGCCCGAGCCGGAGGGCTGCGTTGGCCAGGTGCACAAGCGCCACCGAGTCATGCCCGATGGCAACGTCCGCATGAGGCCTGCGGTTGGTCAGGATCGCGTCAAGAAAGTCAGCCTGATGGCTGCCGGTCAGCTGGGGCGGATCGCGTGGGGCGGCCTTGTCGATCCGCTTATTTCGCTCGTCGTAGACTTCGACCTTTCCCCGCTTGCTGACGAGCATCCGGCCGGCCGTTCCGTAAAACTCGGCGCCGCTGTCGCAGTTGAAGGGGAAGTTGCTCGACCACAGCCGCATCTCAAAAATCAGCTGTCGCCGCTGGCCGACCTGGCCGTCGCCAGGCCACTCGAAGGTGCAGCTGGCGACGTCGGGAAACTCCTGGTCGTCGTCGAAGAAATATTTGCCGCCGACCCCGGCAGCCACCGCCGGCATCCCTTCAACACCGAGCCCCCAGCGGGCGTAGTCGAGCTCGTGGGTTCCGTCGTTGCCGATATCACCGGTGCCGAAGTTGTGCCACCAGTGCCAGTTGTAGTGGAACCGATTGTTTTGAAACGGCACGAACTCCGCGGGGCCGACCCAGAGGTCGTAGTCCACGCCGGCCGGCGGCTCGCTGGGCTGCTCATGCCCGATGCTTTGCCGCCGCTGGACGTTCCAGGCCTTGGCAACGAACACATCGCCGATCACGCCTTCGCGCAGCATCTGGACGGCAGAGGCAATGAGCGGATTCGAGCGGCTCTGGGTGCCGTGCTGCACGACAACCCGGTTGCGGCGGGCGGCATCAAGGAGCAGCCGGCTTTCTCTGAGATTGTGGCTCTGAGGCTTTTCCACATAGACATGCTTGCCCGCCTCGCAGGCCAGAATCGCTGCCGGCGCATGCCAGTGATCGGGCGTGGCCACCACCACGGCATCAACGGATTGGTCGTCAAGCAGCGATCGCAGGTCGGCCACCGCGTGCGACGCACCAACCTGTTCCCGCAGCCGATCT
>ERZ891134.885-NODE-885-length-22513-cov-10.762178_pt1 | contig 22513 bp, 17 predicted proteins | sample MGYA00520888_ERZ891134 | MGnify/ENA primary metagenome ERZ891134 (study PRJEB32303, sample SAMEA104408692) | aquatic metagenome | biome: Brackish water; feature: Coastal; material: water | place: Baltic Sea | collected 2014-10-23 | depth 10 m ... | reverse complement strand
AGTATAACCGTTTTATTGTTTTAGTAGATAACTCTATTGAAATATCGAACATAAGTCTAACGCCAAGAGATATTTTAAACACAATCAAATCAATCAATTTTATTTTGGAAAGTTAAACTAATATGATTTTGATTTCCCCTCCCCCTATTACTAAAAGTTGCAGCACATGTAAGTCTATAATGACTTTAGGTTACTTTCTTCTGCGGTAAGGAATATAAATCTGACCTGTAACAACAAATACTAAAGTCATGAACCATATTACGATTTCCCACCAACGATTATCAAAACTGAATTCGGTGAAAAAGAGGTTGAAGGCTAGGGCAATTGTCCAAACAATCATGACGGTATAAATAATTTGATTACGTCGTTTCATAATGCGCATTTTTTCGGTTTGAAAATCAAATGATAAGATTTCTGAGATCTTGTTTAAGGAGTAAACAGAAGGTTCTACTTCATGATTTTCGATTCTTTGAATCGTACGTTCTGTGAGTCCTGTTTTTTCTGCCAATTCTTTTTGGGTGATCCCTTTCTTTGTTCTGGCAGATTTTATTTTATCTCCTAAATCCATAGTGCAAAATTAAAATTTTTTTGAATTTTCAGCAGAGATGAGACACGTCATTGACACGACATTTGACTTTTATTCATAAAAAAACGGCTACAACTTATAAAAGTATAACCGTTTTATTGTTATAGTAGCGGGAACAGGACTCGAACCTGTGACCTTCGGGTTATGAGCCCGACGAGCTACCACTGCTCTATCCCGCGATGTAGTCTACAAATATACAACGCTTTTTAAATTATGCAAGGATAATTCATTAAACATCTATAATATTCTTAAGATAATTTAGAGAGGTCGTTTTGAATTAACTCCCAATCTTTTATTAGTATATCTAATTGACTTTTTTTGGATTGATAATTATCAAAGAATCCATCCTCTTTTGCATATTTATCGTAGTTATCTTCTAATTTATTATCCCAATCTTTAATTTCATTTTCTAATAAGCCTATTTTTGATTCAACTTTAGACAATTTATTATTTAGAGATTTTAACTTCTTTTGATTATCATAAGAAAGCTTATTACTTAAAGGTTTATCAACTTTAATTTTTGTTTTTAATTCAACTTCTCTTAAGTTCTCGACTTTCTTTTCCTCTAAATAATAGTCTATATCACCTAGGTATTCTTTTAATTTTTTGTCTCTAAATTCATAAACTTTATTCACTAACCCTTGTAAAAAGTCTCTATCGTGTGAAACCAATAATAAAGTTCCTTCAAACTTACTTAATGCTACCTTTAAAACGTTCTTAGATAAAATATCAAGGTGATTCGTTGGTTCGTCCATTATTAGAACATTAAGTGGTTGCAATAGAAGTTTAGCTAAGGCTAATCTATTTCTTTCTCCTCCAGATAACACTCTTACAAATTTGTCAGCATCGTCTCCTTTAAACAAAAAAGATCCTAATATATCTCTAACCTTACTTCTATTTCTTTCATTAGCTGCATCTATCATTGTGTCCAGCACAGTTTTTGATCCATCTAAGTATTCTGCTTGATTCTGAGCAAAATATCCGATTTGAACATTATGGCCTAACTTAACAACACCTTCAGATTTAATATCTCCCACAATTATTTTTGCAAGTGTCGATTTACCTTGTCCGTTTTGCCCAACAAATGCAATTTTACTGTCTCTATCTACAGAAAGACTTATATTTTTTAAAACACTTAAATCTCCGTAATTTTTAGAAATATTTACAGCTTCAACAACTACCTTTCCTGGAGTAATAGAAATTGGAAAATTTAATTTCATTACGCTATTATCATCCTTATCAACTTCGATTCGATCTACTTTTTCAAGCTTTTTAATTAACGACTGAGCCATTGTAGCTTTAGAGGCTTTAGCACGAAATTTTTCAATCAACTTTTCAGTTTGAGCTATTTGTTTAGCTTGATTTTTTTGTGAGGCTAACTGTTGAGTTTTAATTTCATTTCTAAGAACTAAAAACTGGGTGTATGGTTTTGGATAATCATATATCTTACCTAAGGAAATCTCTATAGTTCTATTTGTTACATTATCCAAAAACATTTTATCGTGTGAAACAATCACTATAGCTCCTGCATAATTCTTTAAAAAATTCTCTAACCATATTATAGCCTCAATATCTAAATGATTTGTTGGCTCATCTAATAAAAGAATATCATTATTTTGAAGAAGCAATTTAGCAAGTTCAATTCTCATTCTCCAACCACCAGAAAAAGTATCAGTCAATTTATCAAAATCTTCACGTAAAAAGCCTAGACCTTGTAAAATCTTTTCTGTTGTTCCTTGGTAGCTATATCCTCCAATAATCTCATATTGGTGCTGTAAATCATTTAAATCGACAATTAACTGACTATAATCTGCAGATTCATAATCTGTCCTTTCTGCTAGTTGAGTATTTATAAAAGAAAGTTGCTTTTCAATATCTATAATTTCAGAAAATGCTAAGTAAGACTCCTCCAAAACTGTTCTACCAAATTCAAAATCTAAATCCTGTTTTAAAAATCCAATATTAACATCTTTTTCTTTTGCAATTTGTCCAGAACTTGTCTCTATTTCTCCAAAGATTACTTTTAACAAAGTAGATTTACCAGCACCATTTTTTCCAATTAAACCTATCCTATTTCCATTACCTAATCTAAAAGTAATGTCACTAAAAAGAGGCTCTCCTTGAAAAAATATAGAAGCTTTGTGGATGTTTAACATAGAAAAGAATAAAAATCAGTTGCAAAAATAAATTAAATAGTTAATCCTACTAAAAATATGGAATAAAAAAAAACGCTTATAAAATGATAAGCGTTTTTTTATAATGTTAAAGCTATTACCAGCTCCACATATCGTGTTCAAAATTTCTGATTTTTTCTTTTATTCTCTCAGATTCTAAAAGTTGCATAAAGGAGTTTTTGGAGATATACTCTTTTACTTCTCTATCTTCTTGCATATTTTCTTCAAGATAAATGACAGAATTAAATCTTCTAGCATTGATTAATTCATCGAATGATTTTCTTACAGAACTATTTTTTTGACTGAACACATATGCATTTTTTAATACGTTTCTAACATCTGGATAATAAACCCAAAACATGGGTACTTTTTCGATATCTTCTTCATAAAAAGCATTAGCATCAAGCTCCATATTAGCCACTTGTCTAGTAACCGGTGCTATAGCTAGAGGTCTGTACCTTAAATCACTTTGAACTTTATCAAAATACCAAACTCCTTTGATTAAGTACTGAGTAACCATGTCATAAGAAAAGTTATTAATTTCATAATCTCGACCTTTAGTTAAAAAAGGTAACACTGCAGCTTTTCTGAATTTTAAATAAGAGTTATAAAGAGGTGCGTTTGTTTCTTTTAAAGAGTCTTCATCAACGTAAGTGAACTCACCAAAATCAACATTATTAAATAGTGCAAAATCTCTATAACCTCCAAAATCATTCATTTTATTAATACCTCTTCTTTTAATAACAGTATCTGTTAGCTTTTGGAAAACACTAGATGAATCTACTTCAAAATTAAATTTACCATCATCGTAAATTCTAGCAATTTTTCCATCTTTTATTCCTTTAATTAAATACCATATAAGTGGTCTTCTTTCTTTACCTACTAGAGTGGTGTCAGTTGGATATAAAAAAGGGAAATTAATTCTCTCACTTAAGTCAACGATTTCCCATACTGTCCTTGAAAAAAGAACATCTTTATCATCTATGTAACCGTATTCTAAAACAGATTCATCATCCAAGTCTAATTGACTCAATGTCTTTACACCAATTTCTTCCGGGTTTTTTGCATTTAAAAGATTACTCTGGCTAAATGTAAAATTTACACCTATAAATAATGAAAAAACGAATATGACTTTTTTATTTAGTAACATATAATTAATTCTTAAGGGTTACGATTAATGGTGCAGCAGTAGGAATAATAGTACTTGTACCTCTTCCTTTTGGTGCAATATCAGTAATTGTTATTTGAGAACCTCTTCTAGCTCCTCTAAGGGCTTGTTTTGCTTGAGCACTTAATTCATCACCTTCACAAATAAATACACCTTTACCTTGAATATTTATTTTGAAATTATCAACAGATAGTGGCAAATCAAAATCAAATCCATTAAACTGAGCATCAATTATTGCCGATGCTAAATCAGCTCTATTCATTGACATAGAACCAGTCTCACCATCAATTGATCCTAATGGTGAAGGGATAGGCTTAATTCTAAATGGTACTTCAGTTACAACTCTCTCACCACTTGGTAGGGTCCCAACAACTTTCACGTTTATAGTTTTTTTACCTTTTAAAGCTGCAGGCATTTTTCTTAAATCTAATTCATAATCTCCAGCTGATTTTCTTTCTTTTTTACCGACTAGTTTACCTTTTCGCAAACCTGGTGTAGCTAGTGGGTCAACTTTATTATCAGGTATTCCAGCGAATGAAATTGAAAAAGGGTTTCTTACCCCTTGATAAACAACATTCATTTTATCAGCAGAAACAGTAGCTGAATTCGGTTTAGGAACAACCGCGTAAGTACTATTTACTGGGATAGTAATTATTGAATCACCTTCTTTAAATTGAAATTCGCCTACTATTTCACGCTCTCCAACTGGACCAGCAGGAAACTCAAGAATTGTTTGACCAGTTAACATAGAGGATTCATCTAACTCAGCACCATTTATAAGTACTTTGTCAGCTTTTAATGTTTTATCATTTTTCCCTAATATTATTCTTCCGGTAAAATTATCACCAGCGAAGAATGCAGTTTTGTCTGCAACAACAATTGCATCAAAATTGGTTAATGATGCCTCTATTTTTAATTTACCTTGAAGCATCGCTGAAAGTAGTTCAGATTCTATAGTTTTTAAATCCGCTTGTAACATTGTAAATTTAGTTAATGAGGCAACAAGTGGATATCCCATATAATGATATTCTATCCAATCTCTTACTACTCCTTCTCTATCGGTAACTTGATTAGTAGAGAATTTTTTAATAACATCACTTGAAATATCTTGAAGAGATAAATTAGATTTTAATATTTCAGATACTCCATCACGAAAAACTTTCATTTGAGATAAAAACTCATCACCTTCAGGTGTTAATCCATCTCCAACAAAGAACATTTCATCTATCGCATCAGGCTTATCCATAACCTCATAATCTCTTACATCTTCCAACTGTGAGTAATCTAAAGCAAAAGTTTTAATAGACTCTAGATAATTGTATAAGTTATCTGCAAGAGTTGAAATAGAATCGGCTTTATTTTTTAATTCTAAATATTTTCCAGGTTGTTCATTAGCTTTTTCATCTAATCCTTGTTTGAATTTTTTATTTCTTTCAGTTGCATTCATATTAGATTCAACAACTTGTTCATTCATCAAACCAAATGCTGTTAAAACTTCTTTTGACATATTTAAAGCTAGCATTGCAATGAATACTAGATACATCAAGTTGATCATTTTTTGTCTTGGGGTTTCCTTTCCGCTAGCCATATTGGTGTTTTTTTAATTATTTATAATAAATTAAAACTATTTTTTATTGTTCATAGCGCCTAATACCCCACCATAAACATTATTTAAAGATTCTAAGTTAGCAGCTAAAGATGCCATTTGCTTTTGAAGTTTTTCAGCATTATCTGCAAATTCTTTATTAACTTTTGCTAAACTGTCAGCACTATCCGCACCAGACTTTGCAGATGCCTCCATGTCTTTGATACTACTACTTAAGCTTCCTACTAACGAAGCATCGATTTTAGCTTCTTTTAAAATACCATCTAATTTTTTAGACAATAAACCTTGTGGAGATTCCTTTGAACTTGCTGAGGCTGACCCTCCTTCTAATTCTGGGTAAACTAATGCCCAGTCAGGATCTTCCTCTGGTGTGTCAAAAGCAGAAAGCGCGAATATTAGTGCTTCAGTAATTAGACCAATAGAAAGTAAAGTGTTTCCACTTAATGGGCCCAAATCTTTGTGAATAATTTTCATAAGTGCACCAATAATTACAATTGCTGCTCCAAGGCCATAGGCCATATTCATAGTTTTTTTACTTAATTTAAGTGCCATAATATTAATGTTTATTAAAATTTATAATTTACTTATTTATCTTTTTATTCTTGAACTGTTTGTTTGTGCGTTTGCAGTTAAATCAGCACCTAAATAATCATGTACTGTTCTAAAACCTATAAAACTTCTGGGAATATCTTCATATTCGTAATCTCTAGTACTAACTTGTAAATAATACTTAACGTCTTTCCAAGATCCACCACGAGTAATCTTTTTCTTATTAAATCGCTTATTAACATTGGGATTCATTGTGGATGAAAAATCATATGCTTCAGATTCATAAGATGAATCAACCCATTCAGCAACATTTCCTGACATATTAAAAAGACCATAACCGTTTGCCTCATACGCATCTCCTTCAACTGTATATAAAGCTTGATCAACAGAGTAATCACCTCTCATTGGTTTAAAGTTTGCCATAAAACAACCTCTATCATTTTTAGTGTAAGGCCCTCCCCATGGAAATGAAGCTCCTTGTAAACCTCCTCTTGCTGCATACTCCCATTCGGCTTCCGTAGGAAGTCTAAACTCTGGAACTAAATCTTTATTTTTTGTTTTTTGAAAAGCATTTTTTTTCATTGTTCTCCATTCACAAAAAGCCTTAGCTTGTTTCCAAGTAATTCCTACTACAGGGTAATCATTGTAAGCATCATGCCAAAAATAATCATTGTGCATTGGTTCATTGTAAGAATACTTAAAGTCCGTAATCCATACAGTAGTATCAGGGTAAACTTCAATAACTTCATCAGTTATAAAGTTAGACCTTTTAAAACCATCAAATAACAACTCTAATTCTTCATCAGTTGGATTTAAAATTGGTGGATTATCATTAGCCAGTTGATTTATTAAATCTTCTTTAACCTCTAAATATTCTGCAACTCTACTCTCTTTATACTTAAATTTAAATTGTTTTACATCCCATGTTCTAACATCATTAAAAACCTCATCTTCATCCATAAACATACCCTCAACAACTTCTAAATAAGTGTCATCAGGGTAGTCATTTCTATCTAATATTAAGTCAACATCCCAATTTAATGGTCTATTATCAAACGTATTTTCCTTTCTCCATTTTTGATATACCCCTAAATCAGACGTATCTGCATCTTTGTAAGCATAAAGTGCTATTCCATCTCCTTCAAGGTCAGCATTTGAGTATTCTGCTTCTTCGGCTAATTTTGTTCTGATTATTGAATCTCTAACCCAGTAGACAAACTGCCTGTATTCGGAATTAGTAATTTCTGTTTCATCCATATAAAACGATCTTACAGTAACTGTCTTAGTAGGAGCATCATTTATACCTGCTATATCATCATCCGACTTACCCATAATAAAAGAACCACCAGGGATAAGAGTCATACCAAAAGGTTTTTCGGAAAAATATTTTTTTCCTTTAACCCCTACTAGCTCTCCTTTATCACCTGATCCACAACTCATTACAATAAGCAATAATGCTGTTTTTAAGATAAAATTCTTCATATTTTTTTTAATAATTTTTAGCTTTAAGTTTTAAAAGCACGTAAACTTATCTATATAATTTATAATATACAAATATAAGCAATCCCTTTTTTTGTTAATTTTAACTTAATTAATAGAGTTAAATTATATTTTTTTTCTGTGCCTTAAACCATCTTTCAGGTATTACACCATTAGTAGCATCAATATAATCTTCATGCATACAAGGTAATAACGAGTGGTCTTCTAATTTATTATTTGAATTTTTTTCAAAAGGAATTTCTACCCACCATCTAGAGGATTTAATACTCTTTAGAAATATTAGCTCTTGACTATCAACTAAAACAGTGAATTTCTGAAAATCTTCAACCTTTTTAAAGTTATTATCAACTATTCTACAGCTAACGCCCTCTATAAAGTACCACAATATTTGTGCGATTAACATTTCTGTAGCTTCGTCTTCAGAGGATGGTATGTATTCATATATCCCAAATGAAGAAACCTTGTTACTTATTCCAGCGTATCTTGAAACAGCGCATATTTCTTTACCATCAAATCCATTTGGTGAGAACTTTTGTTTTGAACTTAGTTCTGAAGATCTAACACTTTTAAGATCTAAAGTGACGATATTTGCATCCCTTAAAATTGGCTCGGCATTTTGTATATTATTATTTAATTCCCCTAATCTATATGGTTCAAAATATAACTTTTCCATCAAGTCTATTTCTTCTTGAGAGTTAAAATATGTTTGATACCCCAAAACAGAGTAATTAAATAAATTATGAGGTTTATCTAAAATAATCTTTCCTAAGAAACTGTTATTTTTAATAGGTTTTGATGAATCACCTAAATCAAAATTAGAATCTATATTCACAATATTTACTGTTTTTTGCAGAAAATCATAGGACCTATAATTAGCATAGGTTAAATCTTGCGTCCCACCAATAATTATAGGAATGATATTATTTTTTAAAAGATCGCTTGTAATACTTTGCATTGCTAAATAAGTGTCAGAAGCAGTATCTCCTAGTATTAAATCACCAATATCAGCAATATTTAGAGACCAATTACCAGGAAATAAATTGTAAAAAGTTTTTCTAACTTCGTTTAATGAAAAATTTTCATTTAATGAGTTTTCTGCATTTCTGTATTCATTAACTCCAAATATCACAATATCAATATTTGCTAAATCTACAGGTGAAGAATCATCCGAATAAATACTAATTCTATTACCTAAAATCAAAGATGAATTTAAGTTCACATGAGATAGAATTAAATCATCCACAGGACTTAAAAAGTTATAATTGATCATCTATTATTTTTTACTTTTAGATTTTTTTTTGGATAATTTGGCAATCTTTTCTTTAGCGTCTTCTAGAGTTAACTTTTCAATATCAAAAGTTTTAGGGAGCTCAATTTTAATCTTTCCTGATATTATATTGAATCTACCCCACCTTGCTTTTTCAACTTTAATTTTATCTTCAGACCAATCGTAAACTACTTTATCAATGTCCTTTTGAATTTTAGTTTCAATAAGTTCAACTATTTCAGCTTGAGATAAATTATCCCAATCGTATTTTTTATTGACGTTAATAAACATATTATTCCATTTGATAAATGGGCCAAATCTACCCTTCCCTTTCTGAACTGGCATATCATTATATGATGCTATTGGAGCATCAGCTTTTTGCTTTTCAACAATAATTTCAATAGATTCCTCTAAGGATACTGATAATGGTGCAACTCCCTTTGGTAGAGAAATAAATTTACTTCCATGCTTAACGTATGGCCCAAACCTACCATTATTAACAAGGATCTCTTCATTTTCGTAATTTCCTAAAACTTTTGGAAGCTCAAATAAATCTAAAGCCTCCTTCAAGGTAACTGAGCCGAGTTGCATCTCAGGTGAAAGAGTAGCAAACAAAGGTTTTTCTTCGTCTTCTACATTTCCGATTTGTACCATTGGACCAAATTTACCAAGTCGAACACTAACATCCCTATTAGTTTCTGGATGCACACCTAAGTTTCTTTTACCAGATTCTCTTTCAGCATTTTCCTTAACATCTAAAACAACGGGGTGAAAATCTTTATAAAATGATTTCATCATATTTGTCCATTCTTTTTTGCCTTCAGCAATTTCATCAAAATTTTGCTCAACTTTTGCAGTAAAATTATAATCTAGAATATTTTCAAAATGTTCAACTAAAAAATCTGTGACTATTATTCCTATATCTGTTGGGACTAATTTCCCTTTATCAGATCCATGCTTTTCAGTTAAAGATTTTTCTTGTATTGAATTTTCAATAAGAGATATTTGAAGATAATCTCTACTGTTTCCCTCTACAGTCCCTTTTTCAATATAACCTCTATTTTGTATTGTAGAAATAGTTGGTGCATAAGTTGATGGACGACCAATTCCTAATTCTTCTAACTTTTTTACAAGCGAAGCTTCTGTGTATCTGTATGGTGGTCTTGTAAATCTTTGAGTTGCATTAATATATTTGTTTTTAAGAGCCTGATTTATAGATAAACTTGGTAACAAATCATCTTTTTCTTGATTCTCCTCATCAGTACTCTCAATATATACTTTTAAAAAACCATCAAATTTAATTATCTCACCATTGGAAACAAACAACTCGTTATGCTTGTCAGATTGAATTTTCACATTTGTTCTTTCTAAGTTAGCATCAGACATTTGAGATGAAATTGCTCTTTTCCAAATCAAATCATATAACCTAGATTGATCTCTGTCGATATTAACAGAGTTTGTTGAAAAATCTGTTGGCCTAATAGCTTCGTGAGCGTCTTGAGCACCTTTTATTTTACCTTTAAATGTTCTTGGATTTGAATACTTTTCACCATATGACTTAATAATTTTATTTTTAGCACTTTCTTTAGCATCATTAGATAAATTAACACTGTCAGTTCTCATATAGGTAATTAAACCTGCTTCATATAGCCTCTGAGCTAAGGTCATAGTTTTAGAAACTGAAAAATATAACTTTCTAGATGCTTCCTGTTGTAAGGTTGATGTTGTAAATGGAGGAGCAGGAGTTTTCTTTGTAGGTTTTTTCTCTAAACTTTTTATTGAAAATTTAGAATCAATATTATCATTTAAAAAACTTACTGCATCCTCTTTTGAATTAAAAGATTTTGAAAGTCTAGCTTTAAATGAATCACCTTCAGGTGTTGTAAATACACAATCAATTTTAAAGGATGAAACAGGGGTGAAACCAAGTATTTCACGTTCTTTTTCAACAATTAATCTTACTGAAACAGACTGCACTCTACCAGCTGAAAGACCACTTCTAATTTTTCTCCACAATACAGGAGATAATTCATAACCAACTATTCTATCTAAAACTCTTCTAGCTTGTTGTGCATCTACTAAATTGTAATCAATCTTTCTCGGATTACTAACTGCTTTTTTTATTGCAGACTCAGTAATTTCATGAAAAACAATTCTTTTGGTTTTGTTTTCTTTTAACTTTAATGAATTAAAGAGGTGCCAAGCAATAGCTTCTCCTTCCCTGTCTTCATCACTTGCTAACCATACCATTTCAGATTTACTTGCTAAATCTTTTAGATTCTTAACAACTGTTTTTTTATCTTTAGAAACCTCATATTTAGGAGTAAAGTCGCCATCTACATCAACTCCAAGTTCTTTTGAAGGTAAGTCAGAAATGTGCCCAAAACTTGATGCAACAACAAATTCTTTACCTAAAAATTTTTCAATTGTTTTTGCTTTTGCTGGTGACTCAACGATTACTAAATTCTTTGCCATATTTTAAAATTAAGAAGTACAAATGTAGAAGAAATTTTTATATATATTTTTTGAAAATTAAAAATTAGCCTTTAAATATGTTAATTTTAATATAATTCTACCTCTTGTAATCTTTCTATAATTTTTGATATGACAATTTGTCATAACATAAATTAAATACTATATTTGTAGACTTAATTTAAATTAATATTTAAATATCTGTGGAGAAATTATTAGAAGAAAAAAGACAAGGAGAAGTTTTAAAAACTAGAATTATTTCTAAAAATAGCAAGAAACTATATATAGAAAGTTTTGGATGCGCGATGAATTTTAGTGATAGTGAAATTGTTGCCTCTATTTTATCTAATAATGGATACAATACAACAACAATTATAGAAGAAGCAGAATTAATTTTAATAAACACATGCTCAATTAGAGACAAGGCAGAGCAAACAGTAAGAAAAAGACTTGAAAAGTATAATGCTCTAAAAAGAGATAACCCAAAGATGAAAGTGGGGGTTTTAGGTTGTATGGCTGAAAGATTGAAACACAAATTCTTAGAACAAGAAAAAATTGTAGATCTAGTAGTTGGACCTGATGCTTATAAAGATTTACCAAATTTATTAGAGGAAGTAGATGAAGGAAGAGATGCTATAAACGTCTTATTATCGAAAGATGAAACATATGGTGATGTAACTCCAGTTAGGCTTAATTCCAACGGAGTTTCAGCATTTATTTCCATAACTAGAGGATGTGATAATATGTGCACATTTTGTGTTGTTCCTTTTACAAGAGGAAGAGAAAGAAGTCGGGATCCAAAAAGTATTATTGACGAGCTTAATGACTTGGCGAAAAAGAATTTTAAAGAAATTACACTGTTAGGGCAAAATGTTGACAGTTATTTATGGTATGGAGGAGGGTTAAAAAAAGATCTTGTAAAAGCTTCTGAAATTCAAAAAGCAAGTTCAATTGGATTTGCAAAACTCTTAGAAATGTGTGCTGTAACACAACCTAAAATGAGAATTCGATTTTCGACATCAAATCCTCAAGATATGTCTATTGATGTTATAAAAGTAATGTCAAAATATGAGAATATTTGTAATTACATTCACCTTCCTGTTCAAAGTGGTAGTAATACAATTTTAAAAGCCATGAATAGACAACATACAAGAGAAGAGTATATAGATTTAATTAAAAGTATTAAAAAAATAATACCTGATTGTACCATAAGTCATGACATGATTGTTGGTTTTCCAAATGAAACAGAAGATGATCACAAACAAACTATTTCTTTAATGAATGAGGTGACTTATTTATTCGGATATATGTTTAAATACTCCGAAAGACCTGGAACTTTAGCAGAAAGAAAATTAGAAGATAATGTCGACGAAAAAATTAAAAAAAGAAGATTGCAAGAAATTGTTGATTTACAACAAAAACATAGTCTTATCAGAACAAAAGAGTTTTTAAATAAAAAGGTCGAAGTATTAATTGATAAACAATCAAAAAAATCTGATAAATACTGGGCTGGAAGAACAGAACACAATAAAGTTGTTGTATTTCCAAAAGAGAACTATAAAATAGGTGATTTTGTAAATGTACTTACAGAGCAATGCACAAGCGCCACATTAATAGGGAAAGCAATTGAATACTCAAAAAATAATTAATTATGGAATCAGTTCAAGCTATAAAACAAAGATTTGGAATTATTGGAAATGATCCAATTTTAAACAGAGCATTGGAAAAAGCTCTTAAGGTTGCACCAACAGAAATATCAGTTCTAGTTACTGGTGAAAGTGGTGTAGGAAAAGAAAGTATACCTAAAATAACACATCAGTTTTCACACAGAAAACACGCAAAATATATCGCAGTTAATTGTGGTGCAATTCCAGAAGGAACAATTGATAGTGAATTATTTGGGCATGAAAAAGGAGCATTTACAGGAGCTACTAATGAAAGAAAGGGATACTTTGAAGTTGCCGACGGAGGGACTATTTTTTTAGATGAAGTTGGTGAACTCCCCCTTACTACACAAGTAAGATTACTAAGGGTTTTAGAAAATGGAGAATTTATCAAAGTTGGCTCAAGTAAAGTTCAAAAAACTAATATTAGAATTGTTGCAGCAACAAATATGAAAATGTTTGATGCAATAAAAAATAATAAATTTAGAGAAGACTTATATTATAGACTAAGCACTGTAGAAATTAAACTACCCGCTTTAAGAGACCGAAAAGAAGACATTCACCTTCTCTTTAGAAAGTTTTCAAGTGATTTTGCTTTAAAATACAAAATGCCATCAATAAAACTTGACAATGAGGCATTAGAATTATTGATCAACTACAATTGGAATGGTAATATCAGACAACTAAAAAATGTAGCCGAACAAATCTCTGTTTTAGAACGTGAAAGAAGTATCAAAAAGGAAACACTAATTAATTATTTACCAAATAGTCAAAACTCTAACTTACCTGCAATAATTAAAAAAGGTCAAGATAGTAGTGATTTCAGTAACGAAAGAGAAATTTTATATAAAGTTTTATTTGATATGAAAAGTGATTTAAATGATTTGAAAAAGCTAACAATGGAGCTCATGAAAAATGATAATATGTCAGAATTTCAAAAAAATAACGAAAATCTAATTCAAAAAATATACGAGCAGGACGAAGAAGTTAAAAACTATCCTATAATTGACGTAAATGATAATCAGACAAAAGAAATTAAAGACAATAATTACCAATATGTTCAAGAACTAGATTCACAAGAAACCTTATCTTTACATGACAAAGAATTAGAGCTAATAAAAAAATCTTTAGAGAGGCATGAAGGTAAAAGAAAATTAGCAGCAAAAGAACTCGGAATTAGCGAACGAACTTTATACAGAAAAATAAAACAATTTGATTTATAAATAATGAAGTATTTAAAAATAATTTTATTCAGTTTTTATTTTTGCCTTTTTTCAGGCTGTAATATTAAATACTCATTAACTGGAGCTTCAATTTCACCTGAAACTAAATCATTCCAAGTAAATTATTTTCAAAATGCAGCTGCATTAATAGAACCAGGGATTGAAAGAGATTTCACAAATAGCTTAATTGATTTATTAATAAACCAAACTAGTCTAGATTTAGTTAAATCAAATGGAGATTTAACTTATGAAGGAGAGATAACTGAATATAGAATATCTCCTACAACAGCAACAGCTAATAATACAGCTGCTCAAAACAGATTAACAATTTCAGTAAATGTTAGATTCTATGATAAAAATGACGAAGAAGCTAATTTCGAAAAGCGATTTTCTTTTTATTTTGATTATGCAGGAAGTTCTCAACTAATTGGATCTCAAAAAGATGCTGCAGTTGAAGAAATATTTGAAAGAATTACTCAAGATGTGTTTAACGCATCATTAGCTAAATGGTAAATAAAGCATAAACATGGAATTTACTAAAATACTTAAAAAACCAAATCAATTAAGTAAAAATCAAATTAGCTATCTAAAGTCTATAATTGATGACTTCCCCTACATACAATCAGCTAGAGCTATTTATCTAAAAGCATTAAAAGATTCTAACAGTTTTAAGTTTCATAGTGAATTGAAAATTACAGCAGCTTACTCTTGTGAGAGAAATGTATTATTTGACTTTATTACTGACCAAAAAGAAATTGAATCTAAATCGGACTTAAATAAAGTTGATCTAACTAATAAAAGTATTGTGGAAAAGAAATCTTTTGTTGACTGGTTAAGCATTTCAAATTTTAAACCTATTGATCGAAGCTTGAAATCCGATAAAAATCAAACTGCTAGTGATTCTATTATAAACAAGTTTATTGAAAATAATCCAAAGATTGGTCAAACTAATGATGAAATAAACTCTGAGTTTAACTACATATCTTCAAATGTGTTTAAAGAGGATGCTTTAATGACTGAAACCCTTGCAAAAATATACATGAGTCAAAATAATTTTGACAAAGCAATCCAATCTTATAATATTTTAAGTTTGAAATATCCAGAAAAAAGTAGTTACTTTGCTGACCAAATAAAAAAAATAAAAAATAAAAAATAATTACCATGGGTTCTTTTTCAATACTCTTAATACTTATAGTTATAGTTGCTTTTTTTCTAGTAGCAGTAATTATGGTCCAAAATCCTAAAGGTGGTGGACTTTCTTCATCTTTTGGCGGTGGAGGAACTCAACAGCTTGGCGGAGTTCAAAAAACTACTGATTTTTTAGATAAATCTACTTGGTTTTTGGCTATCTTTTTAATAGCATTAATTCTTGCTTCAAACTTCACGATTGATAGCTCAAACGAATCCATTGAGTCAAAAGCATTAAATACAGAGGAAGTTGATACTCAAGCTTTACCTTTTGACAATTCTCAAGATTTAAACCTTCCATTAAAAGAAGATTAAATTTTATTTAAATTTTTTCTAATATGTAAGTTTGTCAGTATTTAGCTATTGGCACAATTTATGTACTTATATTTTAAATTAAAAAACACAAAATTATGGGATTAAATATAAAACCACTTGCAGATAGAGTTCTAATAGAACCATTAGAGGCAGAAACAAAAACAGCTTCAGGATTAATCATTCCAGACACAGCTAAAGAAAAACCACAAAAAGGGATTGTTCAAGCAGTTGGAAACGGAACTAAAGAAAATAAAATGACAGTTAAAGTAGGTGAAACAGTTTTATACGGAAAGTATGCTGGAACTGAATTAAAACTGGATGGAAAAGATTATTTAATAATGTCAGAAAGTGATATTCTGGCAATTGTTTAACGATAAAAATAAATAAAATGGCAAAAGATATAAAGTTTGATGTAGAAGCTAGAGATGGCTTAAAGAAAGGGGTAGACGCATTAGCTAATGCAGTTAAAGTAACCTTAGGCCCAAAAGGTAGAAATGTAATTATCAGTAAATCATTTGGTCCTCCTCAAGTTACAAAAGATGGTGTAACTGTAGCAAAAGAAGTTGAACTAGATAATGAACTTGAGAACATGGGAGCTCAAATGGTTAAAGAAGTTGCTTCAAAAACAAATGATTTAGCAGGTGACGGAACTACTACTGCAACTGTTTTAGCTCAAGCAATTGTAAAAGAAGGGTTAAAAAATGTAGCAGCTGGAGCTAATCCAATGGATTTAAAAAGAGGTATAGATAATGCAGTTAGTGCTATTGTTAAAGATTTAAATAAACAATCAACTCAAGTAGGAAATTCATTAGATAAAATTAGACAAGTAGCCTCAATTTCAGCTAACAACGACAATACAATTGGAGATTTAATTTCAACAGCGTTTGACAAGGTTGGAAAAGAAGGAGTAATTACTGTTGAAGAAGCTAAGGGAACAGATACTTACGTAGATGTAGTTGAAGGAATGCAATTTGATAGAGGTTTTTTATCTCCTTATTTTGTTACTAATGCTGATAAAATGATTGCAGATTTAGAAAATCCATATATTTTATTATTTGATAAAAAAATATCTAATTTACAAGAGATTCTACCAATCCTTGAACCTGTATCTCAATCTGGAAGACCATTGTTAATTATTGCAGAAGATGTTGATGGACAGGCGTTAGCAACCTTAGTAGTTAACAAGTTAAGAGGGGGATTAAAAATAGCAGCTGTTAAAGCTCCTGGATTTGGCGATAGAAGAAAAGCAATGTTAGAAGATATTGCAATATTAACAGGTGGAACAGTTATTTCAGAAGAAAGAGGATTCTCACTTGAGAGTGCAGATCTAACAATGTTAGGTACTGCTGAAACTGTTACAGTTGACAAGGACAATACTACTATTGTTAATGGAGCTGGAAAAGAAAGTGATATCAAAGCGAGAGTTAACCAAATTAAAGCTCAAATTGAAACAACTACTAGTGATTATGATAAGGAAAAGTTACAAGAACGTCTAGCAAAGTTAGCTGGTGGTGTAGCTGTCTTGTATGTTGGTGCTGCTAGTGAAATTGAAATGAAAGAAAAAAAGGACAGAGTTGATGATGCTCTTGCCGCTACTAGAGCTGCTGTAGAAGAAGGTATTGTTGCTGGTGGTGGTGTTGCTTTAGTTAGAGCAAAAGCAGTGCTAGAAAAATTAAATGGAGAAAATAATGATGAGCTCACAGGAATTCAAATAGTTTCTAGAGCAGTTGAATCTCCAATAAGAACAATAGTTGCTAATGCTGGTGGAGAAGGAAGCGTAGTTGTAGCTAAAGTCTTAGAAGGAAAAAAAGACTTTGGTTATGATGCTAAAAAAGAAGAGTATGTTGACATGCTTAAAGCTGGAATTATCGATCCTAAAAAAGTAACAAGAATTGCACTAGAAAATGCTGCTTCAGTTGCTGGAATGATTCTTACAACAGAATGTGCATTAGTAGATATTAAAGAAGAGTCTGCTGCAGCTCCAATGCCACCAATGGGTGGTGGAATGCCAGGAATGATGTAAAAATCACTTGACTTTAATTAATAAAAAAAGGCACTCTTCTATGAGTGCCTTTTTTTTGTCATGGTTAAACATTTACCAAATCCTTACCCTATTTTCGGGAGCTATATACATATTATCTCCTTCTTTAACTCCAAAAACTTCATAAAACGCATCAACATTTTTAAGTGGTTGAGTTGCCCTATTATAGCCTGGAGAATGAGGATCAGTTGTGATTTGACTTCTCAAGGCATCTTCTCGGATCAATGTTCTCCAAACTGTTGCCCACGACATAAAGAAACGCTCTTCCGCTGAGAATCCATCAATTGGTTCAGGTCTTCCATTTTCCTTAATATGTAATTGTAAGCCATCATATGCCCCAAGAACACCTCCTAAATCTCCAATATTTTCACCAAGTGTGAATTTTCCATTAATAAATACTCCGTCAAGGACTTCCAAAGAACTATACTGTTCTGCTAAGGCATTTCCTCTTTTTTCAAATTCTTTTAAATCGCTTTCTGTCCACCAATTATTCACATTTCCATCACCATCAAACCTTGCACCAGAGTCGTCAAAAGCATGGGAAATCTCATGACCAATAACGGCTCCTATTCCTCCATAATTTACCGCTTCATCAGCAGTATAATTGTAAAAAGGTGGTTGAAGAATTGCTGCTGGAAAAACTATCTCATTATTTAATGGATTAAAATAAGCATTAACAGTTTGAGGAGACATCCCCCATTCAGATTTATCAACAGGCTCACCAATTTCTGAGATGTTTTGATTAAAATTCCATTTTGAAACAGCAAACATATTTTCAGCAAAACTATTTCCTTTATTTATCTCCAGTTCAGAATAATCTTTCCATTTATCTGGATATGCAATTTTAACTGTAAACTTATCAAGTTTCTCAATAGCTTTAGTTTTAGTTATTTCACTCATCCAATCAAGGTTCTGAATTCTAATTTGAAAAGCTTCTATAACGTTAGCAATCATTTTTTCAGCTTTTAACTTAGCTTCAGGAGGGAATTTTGCATCTACATAAAGTTGACCAATTGCTTCACCTACACTAGAGTTAACAGTACCTAAAGCTCTTTCTTCAGCTGGCCTTTGAGCTTTAGAGCCATAAAGCCTTTTACTGTAAAAATCCCAGTTTGTTTTTTCTATTTCCGTTGTTAAATAATTAGCTGAATTATCAATTGTAGACCATTTCATTAAAGTTTTTAAATCATTTATTGAAGTAGTTTCCAAAACATTATTTAATTCTTTCATGTACTTAGGCTGCATTACAAGAACCTGATCTAGAGATTTTTTAATTCCCAAGTCTAAAACTAATTTATTCCAGTTCATGGATGGGGTAAGAGATTCTAATTCGTCTATAGTCATAGGATTATTAAAATTTCTTATATCTCTACTTTCAACTTTATCTAATCTTGGTTCAGCAAGTTTAGTTTCTAAATCAAGAATTAAATTTGCTGCATTGTCAGCGTCCGTATTGTTATAACCAATAAATTGAAACATTTTTGAAACATGTTTCAAGTAATCCTTTCGAATATCTTTAGTTTTATCATCTTGATCAATATAGTAATCACGTTGTAGTCCTAATCCACCAGGAAAAACCCATGCGGTGTTTACACTACTATCATTCAAATCTGGGTTTGCTCCTATACCTGCAAAGGGAGCTGAGACTCCTGTAATTGTTGCATATACAGTTTGTAATTCATCAATGTTTGTTATACCTTCTATAGCATCTAATAAATGTTGAATTGGTTTTATTCCAGCTTTATTTCTTGCGATTGTGTCAAGCTTTGTTTCAAAAATTAACAATGCTTTCTTTTGATCAGAACCTTCTTTATAATTATCATTTATTTGTGCAGTTTTAATTATTTCAAGCACGTCTTGTCTAGTAGTTTTTCTTAATACACCAAACCCGCCCCATCTTGATTCATCATCAGGAATTGTGTTTGTTTTCATCCAATTTCCATTTACATAATTATAAAAGTCGTCTTTTGGATCAACACTAGTATCCATGTTTTCTAATATTATTCCTGGAATTTTTTCATTTTCTGTTTTAGAATTTTGACAACTATTAAACAATAAAAGAGTTGAGCATAAAATTATAGTCTTTACTATTTTCATGATTTTTATTTTGATTTAGAGGTTGATATTTTATTGGTGATTTTTTACTACAACAGGATCTCTATATTTACAACAAGGATCTAAGCTATTGTATGCCTTATCAGTCGCTGTCACTTTTTCGGTGTCATGCCCTATTTCTGCAATAGATTTATGTATATCGTTTAATTTAATTTTTTTTTCATTATAAATTAAACTAATCTGGCTAGTATTCATATCCCATTTAGAAACCTTAACACCTTTTAACTTAATGGTGGTAGTTTCTATTCTAGACTTACACATCATACAAACTCCGTCAACTCTAAAATTTGCTTTTGCATTGGAGTTTTGATCGATAGTAGATAGTGAAATTAAAACTGAAATTAATATATATTTTATCATCTTTAGTAAATTTTAAATCTTAACCCTGCGTAATACATACTTCCAAATATTGGCCCATAAACAAATGTAGTATCAAAACCTTGGCTAAATGGATTTTCGCTCATAAATATAGGTTTTTTTTGTTTTGTATTAGTTAAATTTTCAGCTCCAACATAAAACTCAAATTTTTCTGAAAAAACTCTTGTTAGTTGAGAGTTAACAGTTGTAAAATCTGGCGTAGGTGCTTGATAGATCGGTATAATTGAAGTTGTATTTACAGGAATTCTATTGGGATATCTTTGCTCTCCGATCCAATTAAACGTCGTGTCAAATTTCCACTGAGATTTGTTTTCATTGATATTTGAGTTAACAGAAAAATTTAAAAAAATACGTTCTTTTGGGGTCATCGGTTTTCTCAAACTTCCAGAGTTATAATCTGTTTTGACATCATATGATTTGTAAGCTAATTTTAAGTCAATGTTTTCACTGATGTAATAATTAAATTGAGATTGAAAACTAGAAGCATAACTCTTACCATCTAAATTATAAAAACTAATTTCAAAGGGGTTTTCCCAATCTACAATAACTTGATTCGTGAAATTCGTGTAGTAATAATCAAAAACTAATTCAGCCTTATTGTTAAATAAATTAAAGTTTTGTAAAAATGACACTCCGTAGTTCCAAGCATCTTCAGATTTCAAATCATCTGTTGGTAATATAATCTCTCTTGTTGTAGCAAATAAATTTTGATTTTCAGCAAAAATATTGGCCATTCTCTTCCCCCTACCAAATGATAATCGAATTACTGACTTTTCAACAGGAGTATATCTTAAATGAAATCTAGGCGTTAAAAATGTTCCCATTTTATTATGCTCATCAGCTCTAATTCCAGCAGTAAGATTTAGATTATTTAAATTATCAAAATTATATTCAAAAAATGCACCAATAGAGTTTTCTGATCTATCGTTATTAATGAATTCTGTTGCATATTCATTAGGTGAAATAAGTGATGAATAAAAATGTGCATTTACAACATTTTCTTTGTAAATGTCAGAACTAAAGTTTAAACCAGTTTTAATCTTGTGTCTTGTATCACCAATAATAGAATTATAAATAATATTTGAAAAAATACTACGATGGGATATATCATACTGATTAAGTCCAAAATATGAATTTTGACTATGATCGCTGTAAGCAAATTGAAACCCTACAGTTTGATAAGTAATCTCAGGGTTAACGTAGCCAAACTTGATAGATGTATCAAACCTTTCAGTATTAACTTCACTTCCCCAATAATTTGTTGTAAGTCTATGTAATTCAGGATCAAAATCCATCTCGCCGGACTGTTTCTTATCCTCTAAATACCTAAAATTAAAAAAACCGACTAACCCTCTCTCTAAATCGGTGTATTGCCATCTGTTTAAAAAATTTATTTGATTTGATAAAGGAGTGTCTAAAAATCCATCAGAATTATGGTCACTAGATTGGTCGTTAGAATTTAAATGAAAATATAAGCCCGTACTTAATTTCTTTGAAATTTTAGTGTTAAAATGTGTGTTTAGCTCAAACTTACCCATATCATTAAGGTATGTATTGAAAAACAATGGGAAATCTGAATTAGGTTTTTGCAATTCTGCATTTATTTGACCTGAAATACTTTCATAACCATTAACAACTGACCCAGCTCCTTTTGTTATTTGAATAGATTCAACCCAAGTTCCTGGTATTAAACTTAAACCATATACTTGTGATGCTCCCCTAATAGTTGGGATATTCTCTGTGGTAATTAGAATATATGGGCTAGTTAAACCTAACATTTGTATTTGCTTTACTCCGGTAATTGCATCTGTAAAATTTACATCAATTGAAGGATTTGTTTCAAAGCTTTCAGATAAATTACAACATGCAGCTTTTAACAACTCCTCAGAACTAACATTAATTATGTTTTGAGATGTCAAGTAAGAAACCGAGGAAGTCTTAGAAATGGCCTTGATATTAACGGCGTCTAAAGTAGATTCTGGTTTTAGGTAATGTTTAATAAAATTTTGATTTTTTATATCAATAGTGTCAGATTTAAATCCAACATAGCTTATTATAAGGTTATTGTAATTACCAGAATTAGAAATAGTGAATTCACCATCCAAATTTGTAACAACTCCCTCTGCTGTATTCATCCAATAGACATTAGCTCCAGGCAATACTATTTCAACATCATCTGAGCTTTTCTCAAATACAATTCCTGAGATATTAGCCTGAGAAATTAGTACAAGTGGAATAAAAAATATTATGTTTGTTAATAAATATTT
>ERZ891134.883-NODE-883-length-22533-cov-7.577809_pt1 | contig 22533 bp, 18 predicted proteins | sample MGYA00520888_ERZ891134 | MGnify/ENA primary metagenome ERZ891134 (study PRJEB32303, sample SAMEA104408692) | aquatic metagenome | biome: Brackish water; feature: Coastal; material: water | place: Baltic Sea | collected 2014-10-23 | depth 10 m ... | reverse complement strand
CGGGGTCCTTGCCGGGCAGCACCTGCTGCCGGCTGACGACGAGGGTGACCTTGGCCCCGAACGACGAGAACATGTGGACGAACTCCACGCCGGTGACACCGGAGCCGACAACGGTAACGCTGTCGGGAAATACCTTGGGCGGATAACAGTCGCGTGTCGTGAGGATGCGGTCACCGTCAGGGTGGCACCACTCGGGGACACGCGGCTGCGAGCCGGTTGACACCAGCGCGGCGTCGAACTCGACGGTCTGGAGGCCATCGGCACATTCGACTTCCATTGTGTTCGGACCCGTGAACCTGCCCGACCCACGAAGAATGCGAATGCCCTGGCTCTCGAGGATCTCGGTGTTGTTGTCGCGCATCCGGTTCTTGATGCTCTCGATGCGGGTGGTCAGGCTCTCGACGTCGACTTCGGCATCGTTGTTCTCCAACCCCATACCTTCGAGACGATTCGAGAAGCTGATCGCGCCACCGGTGTCAATCATTGTCTTCGACGGAATGCAGTCCCACAGGTGGGCAGCTCCACCGACGACGTCGCGCTCGACCATGGTGACCTCAGCCCCCATCCGCGCCGCATGGGTCGCCGCATTGTTACCGGCTGGGCCGCCGCCGAGGATGACAAATCGTGTGCTCACGTCGTCAGGCTACGCGAGTAATTGACTCGGGGCGTCGACCGATGGGCCGTGATGTCACGGGCGTTCAGTGGTCGCCGACGTACAGGCCGTCGTCAGCGAAGATCGTCGACCGTTCGGATTCGCCATCCAGGGCAGCCAACGATCCGGCATTCGTGTTGCCGCAGTACCTGCTCGGGTACAACCCGACGTCGCGTCGCTTGCCGACCCATTCAAAGTGCATACCGTCAGGCGTCAAGAAGTTGCCGCCCCAGGCAAAGCCATGCTTCCGGAAGATCCGCACCACATCGCATCCCCCAGGTTTGCGGACAGGGTCCGCGAAATCCGGCGGGGCACATCCTTGGCACGAACCGACGGTGTTCGTATCGACCGCCTGGCCCCAGGTGTGGCGGGACAAGAAGCCGATGCTGCTGTTTGGGGTCAGTCTGTTGAATCGCGGCACATAACAGCCACCTGCCGTATTCGCATGGAAGTAGTTGATCGTGTTCTGGAGGCCGGACGCGATGACTTCGTTCATCGCGTTCGTCAGCGCGGCGCGTACGAGGTTGTGACACCCGGACCGCAGACTCAGCTGGCCGATGGAGCCCGCCGAGATGTTCGCGTTCTTCCAGGTGCTGTCGATCGACACCGATCCGTTGCTGTTCACACGGTAGGCAAATTCCCCCAGGGCAGCTTTGGTTTGCGCCATCCCGAGCGTCGCATCCGGATCTGGCGGATCCCAGCTGCGGCGCACGCGAATCGATGTACTGATCAAGTTCTGCCTGATGAGTTCGGCATCGAGCGAGGCTCGCGAGTCGAAGCCCCAGAGCACCATCCGGCTCTCACGCGTGACGCCGAGACGCTCCGCGGCCTCAATCGACAACAACAATTCGGTACCACCGGAGATTTCGTCTGGGACGACCTTCGCAATGGTGAACTGCAGTACCGCACCGTTGGAAGCGACGAGGTCGACAACGTCACCAGCACGAGCCCCGCGCAGCTCGGCTGTCAGTTGACCCATCACGATGTCGTTGGCGGTCAGGACTGCAGCAACGTCGTTGCCCATCAGATTTGCGACCGCATGTGCCGGTAGCACCGTCGTGGCCATGGGATACGAGTAGCCGGAGGGTGCCTGTTGCACGACCGAGCCACCTCGACGAACGCGTCGCATCCCGGTACTCGCAGAGCGACCGATGGCACCGGTTCCTCCGGCCGCTCGGGTCGCAGCCAACGCCCGTGCGCCGACATCGGACCGAAGCGCTCCGCTGTTGTAGATGGTCACGACGTCGACGTCCGGCCCTGATGGGCCGGGAACACGAACCGCCGGCTGCGCCACCGCAGCCGGCCCGTCGATCTGCGGGTCGCTCAGAGCGATCACCGGAAGCGCCCCGGCTAGAGCAAGAGCGATCGCGATGACGACAGCGGGACGGCGCATCGGGAGAATGCTACGAACTCGCGACGAAAACATGGTGGCACGACCCCGAAGTTTCGCTACGGTCATCGCACCGTGAGCGAGCCGACCGACCCCCATTCCGACGACACTCCGGATGTTGTCGGCGCCTCCGATGCGGCTGCCGGAAGCGGCCTCGCTGCCGAGAAGGAACGCCGGCTGGGTCTCGTCGAAGCGATGCGGGACTCAGGCGACAACCCGTACCCGTACCGGTTCGACCGCACCCACACGCTTGCCGACGTACGCGATGGGTGGGGACACCTTGAGCCAGGCATCGAAACCGAAGACCCAGTCTCGGTCGCGGGTCGCATCATGCTCAAGCGCGACTCGGGAAAGCTCATCTTCGCCACGATCCGCGACCGATCGGGCGAAGTCCAACTCTTCATCTCGAAAGCTGTGGTCGGCGACGACGAGTTCGCTGCCATCAAGGACCTTGATCTCGGCGATTGGGTCGGAGTCAACGGCACGGTGATGACCACCCGCAAAGGCGAGTTGTCGGTCAAGCCCGATCATGTCGAATTGCTGTCCAAGGCCATCCGTCCAATGCCCGACAAGTGGCACGGACTCACCGACGTCGACACTCGATTCCGTCAACGGTATGCAGACTTGATCGTCAACGAGGACGCGCGTCGCAACTTCGAGATCCGCCACGAGACCGTCGCCAGTTTCCGCCGAACCCTTGCGAAGCATGGGTTCATCGAAGTCGAGACGCCGGTGCTGCACCCCGAGGTCGGCGGCGCCCACGCTCGGCCGTTCACCACCCACCACAACACACTCGACATGCAGCTGTACTTGCGCATCGCCGTCGAGTTGTACCTCAAGCGCTTGATCGTCGGCGGAATGGAACGCGTCTACGAAATCGCACGAACGTTCCGCAACGAGGGCGTCTCGACTCGACACAACCCCGAGTTCACGATGATGGAGCTCTATCAGGCGTTCGGTGACTGGAACGACGTGATGGACATCACCGAGGAACTCATCACCACCGCCGCCCAAGATGCCCTCGGCACCACGGTCGTCGAAGTTCGCGGTGAGCAGATCGACCTGGCTGATGCCTGGCCTCGCAAACGCATGATCGACTACGCCTCCGAAGGCACCGGCGTCGAGCTCCATCCGTCCATGCCGATCTCCGACGTCCGCAAGGTCGCTGCAAATCACGACGTCTTCGTCGAAGACCGCTGGGGCCCCGGCAAGATCATCGAGGAGCTGTTCGAGAAGACGGCCGAGTCATCGATCATCCGGCCGACCTTCGTCACCGGACACCCGGTCGAAATCTCGCCGCTTGCGCGCGTTGATCGCAACGATCCATTCCTCACCGAACGGTTCGAGTTGTTCGTCGACGGCCGCGAGCTCGCCAACGGGTACTCCGAGTTGAACGACCCCGTCGAGCAGCGCGCCCGGTTCGAAGACGAACAGGCCGCCAAGGCGGCCGGAGACGACGAAGCCGGCAGCCTCGACGAGGACTACATCCGAGCGCTCGAGTACGGCATGCCACCCACCGGTGGTCTCGGCATCGGCATCGACCGTCTGGCAATGCTGTTGGCGGGCGTCGACTCGATCAAGGAAGTCATCCTCTTCCCCACCCTCCGACCCGAAGTTCACTGACCACGAGTGACTCCGGGGCCGGGGCCACGCGTCACTCGACCATCTGAAAATCTGGAGAAACCAATGACACGCATGGCATGGGGCGCTGGCCTCGCAACGATCGACTCTGCAGGCAACACGCTCGACACCTGGTACCGCTGGCTTGGCTGGGGTGAATACGGCAGCGACCCCGGCGCAGATGGCGCCGGTGGCGACTCTGTGCACTGGGACACGATCGAATCAAAGCTCGGCATGCGCGATCACCATGACGAGGTACGCAACGTCACGATCCGGCCCATCCGAATTTCGGTTGATGTCGATGCAGCACCCGCCTCACCAGAGGATGCATATCTCCGACTGCACCTCCTCTCCCACCGCCTCGCTCCCCCGCACTCTTTAAATATGGACGGCACCTTCGGGGCCCTCAACAACGTCGCGTGGACCAACCTCGGGCCCGTTGCTGTCTCCGCGCTTGACGACGTTCGACTCAAGGTGAAGCTCGACGGCGGCGTACTGAGCGTGCACGGCCTCGACAAGTTCCCGCGCATGACCGACTACGTGGTGCCCACCGGCGTCCGCATCGCCGATGCCGATCGTGTTCGACTCGGCGCCCACCTCGCCGAAGGCACCACGGTGATGCACGAGGGCTTCTGCAACTTCAACGCAGGCACGCTCGGCACCTCGATGGTGGAAGGCCGCATCTCAGCCGGCGTCGTGGTCGGCAACGGTTCCGACGTGGGTGGCGGCGCCTCAATCCAGGGCACGCTGTCCGGCGGCGGCACCGAGACCATCTCGATCGGCGAGCGCTGCCTGCTCGGGGCGAATGCCGGCATCGGCATCAGCCTCGGAGACGACTGCGTTGTCGAAGCCGGTCTCTACATCACCGCCGCAACGCCAATTCTGACTCCCGACGGCGTCGTCAAGGCCCGGGACATCTCGGGAGTCAGCGGCGTTCTCTTCATTCGTGACGGGCAAACCGGACAGGTCATCGCTCGGCCGCGCGACAAAAGCTGGGGCGAACTGAACAGCGAGCTGCATTCGAACCAGTAGCAGGCGCCACATCGAGCTGTACTGGTTCGATACGTTGCACGGCAATGGTGTGCACCGCTCCGAACCGAGACCTGCAGAGTTGCTGATGGCGAAAGCTGACGAGTTCGGTGCTCCAGTCGAGATCGAGGCCGCCGGCCGCATCGTGCCGATCACGAATCCGAACAAGCCGATGTTCCCGTCGGTCGGGCCGAAGAAGGTCCAGCGAACCAAGCTGGACCTCGCCCGCTACTACGTGTCGGTCGGCGACGCGATCATGCGCACGCTTGCTGATCGACCCGTGCTGCTCGAGCGCTACCCGAACGGAGTACGCGGGAAATCGTTCTTCCAGAAACGCATCCCCGACTCTGCGCCCGGGTGGCTCCACACCACCACCGTGGAGACGATCAACGGCACGCCCTCACGAGCGCTGGTGATCGCTGACCTCGCACATGTGTTGTGGGCCTCGAATCAGGGCGTGCTCGGTCTGCATGTGTGGCCCTACCGAGCGAGCGAACCCGACGAGGCCGACGAGATGCGCATCGACTTGGACCCGACGCCGGGCGTGACATTCGATCAAGTTCGAGAGGCGGCTGCACTGGTCCGCGACTACCTGGCCGAACTGGGGATGCTCGGGTTCGCCAAGACCACAGGCAGCAAGGGCATTCACATCTACGTGCGGGTCGAGCCGGGCTGGGATTCGTTCGCCATCCGCGGCGCCGTCATCGCCCTCGCCCGCGAATTATCCGAACGGCAGCCGAATCTCATCACTGACAGGTGGTGGAAGGAAGAACGCGGCGATCGGGTGTTCGTCGATTACAACCAGAATGCCCCGCACAAGAACATGTTCGGCGCCTGGGGTGTCCGACCACGCGTCGGAGCACAGGTGTCGACGCCGTTCCGGTGGGACGAACTCGACACGATCAATCCCGAAACCTGCACGATCGACACTGTTTCCCACCGACTCGCCGCTCATGGCGACCCGTGGGAGCTGATGGATGAAGCTCCATGCTCCATTGCTCCGCTCGTTGAGCGGTTCGCTGCCGACCTCGCGGGAGGCGTACCCGATGCTCCTTGGCCCCCGCAATATCCGAAAATGCCGAACGAGGCGCCACGGGTCCAACCCAGCCGCGCTCGGCACGATTGAGTCACAGACGACGGTGCCGAATCCGCTGTTCGCGAGGGCGCTTCGAGCACGGCCACCGACGTCGTCGAGCGGAGAACTGTTGATCGGGGTTCGAAACTCGCGGAACAGGCTCATGCGCACCTGACGTTGTGGAGCGTCCGCCGATCTTCCATGATGGGGCGATGACGACGTTTGATGCGTTCACCCAGCTCGCACGTGGCCGCCGAACGTCGTTGGTGATGGAGCCTGATCGCGCCGTCGACCACGACATCATCGATCAACTCTGTGAACTCGCGTCGTGGGCCCCGAGCCATAAGCGCACGTGGCCGTGGCGTTTTGCCTCGTTTACCGGCGATGGTCGCTCGCGGCTTGGCACCACGATGGCGACCGATATGGCTGATGCTGATTTCGGTGACGACGCGAAGCGCACCAAGACACAGGGCAAATACCTCAGGGCACCGGCCGTCGTTGTCGTGGGCTGCGAACCACACCCCAATGAAATGCTGCACCTCGAGAATCGTGATGCCGTCGCCGCCGCGATCCAGAACCTCTTACTCGGCGCAACGGCGTTGGGGCTTGCGAGCTTTTGGTCGACTCCAGCGCTCACGCGCCCACCCAAGGTGCTCGACCTCTGCGGCTTCAGTCCCGACGATCGCATCGTTGGCGTGATCTATCTCGGTTGGCCAGGCGGCACGTGTCCGGTGCCCGAACGGGATCCCGTCGAGGTGGTCCGGATCGAGCAGTGATTGAATGCGGGGCGTGCCCGCACTCGACACTGCCACTCAGACGATCGTCACGCTCGACCTCGAAGGGGTCTTAATCCCCGAGATTTGGATTGCCGTTGCTGAACGGACCGGCATTGACGGTCTGCTGCGCACGACGCGTGATGAGCCTGACTACGACGTCTTGATGCGTTATCGCCTCAACCTGCTCGCCGAGCACGGTCTCACAATGTCGTTGATCGAGGATGTTATTGCCGGTCTCGTTCCCCTTCCGGGTGCCGACGATTTCCTGGCGAAGCTTCGAGCCCGCACGCAGCTGATTATCCTCAGCGACACCTTCGAGCAGTTCGCTCGGCCCTTCATGCGCCAGCTTGATTGGCCCACAGTCTTCTGCCATCGGCTAGTTGTCGCCGACGACCGCATCGTCGACTATCGACTGCGCCAACCTGACCAGAAGCGCAAGTCCGTGCAGGCCTTCCATGGGCTGAACTATCGCGTCGTCGCTGCTGGCGACAGCTACAACGACACGACGATGCTCGGCGAAGCCGACGCCGGTTTCTTGTTTCATGCTCCCGCCAACGTCATCGCCGAGTTCCCACAGTTCCCCGCGCTCGACTCCTACGACGAACTCCTCGACGCAATCACCGACCAGCTCTCCTGACGCGGACATCTCGCGACGAGCCACATTCCAGGCGGCCGGCGCCTCCCGGCCGTCAGCCAACTTGCGGTCAGGGTGTGTAGACGCCGAAGACCTCGCGCAGGCTGTCGCTGATCTCGCCAAGCGTGCAATCGGCACGCAGTGCATCCTTGATGCTGTACAGCAGGTTGTCGCTCGTGCCGGCCGTCGCCTTGACCTTGCCGAGCGCCGATTCAACCGCCGCGGGGTCACGGTTGGCCTTGTAGCGCTTGAGCCGCTCGATCTGACCGGGCTCCAGTGTGGGGTCGATCGGAAAGACTGCCGGTTCGGGTTCGTCATCCATCGTGAACTTGTTGACGCCAACGATGGTCCGTTCGTTGTCGTCGATCGACTTCGTGTACTGGTAGGCCGAGTCCATGATCTCGTCCATTTGGTAGCCCTGCTCGATCGCAGCGACTGCACCACCCTTTTCGTCGATGGTGGCGATGTAGTCCCATGCGAGCTTTTCGACTTCGTCGGTGAGTGACTCGACCAGGTACGAACCGGCCATGGGGTCCGGCGTGTCGACCACACCCGACTCGTAGCCGATGACCTGTTGAGTTCGGAGCGCCATGCGGGCCGCGTTCTCGGTCGGCAGGCTGAGCGCCTCATCGAAACCATTGGTGTGAAGTGACTGCGTTCCGCCCATCACTGCGGCGAGCGCCTGGAGCGTGACGCGCATGATGTTGTTCATCGGCTGCTGCGCGGTCAGCGTCGACCCACCGGTCTGCGTGTGGAACCGGAGCATCTTGCTCTTGGGATTCTGGGCATTGAACCGCTCGGTCATGATCGTGTACCACATCCGCCGACTGGCGCGGAACTTCGCGATCTCCTCGAAGAAGTTGTTGTGACCGTTCCAGAAGAAGCTGAGCCGCGGCGCGAAGTCGTCAACGTCGAGGCCCGCATCGACCGCAGCCTGGACGTAGGCAATAGCGTTCGCCAGCGTGAATGCGATCTCCTGAACCGCGGTCGAACCCGCTTCGCGAATGTGATAGCCAGAAATTGAGATCGTGTTCCAGTTCGGAATGTGGTCGGCGCAGTACCCGAAGATGTCGGTGATGATCCTCATCGACGGGCGCGGCGGGTACACGTAGGTGCCCCGGGCGATGTACTCCTTGAGCAGGTCGTTCTGGATGGTGCCGCTGATCTGGTCGGCGGCGACACCGTTCTCTTCGGCGACCAACTCGTACATCAGCAGCAGAATCGCCGCAGTCGAGTTGATCGTCATCGACGTCGACACCTTGTCGAGCGGGAGTCCGGCGAGGAGCAGTCGCATGTCTTCCATCGAGTCGATGGCGACGCCAACCTTGCCGACTTCGCCCTCGGCCCGACCGTGGTCGGAGTCGTATCCCATCTGCGTCGGCAGGTCGAACGCGCAGCTCAGACCGGTCTGGCCCGCGTTGAGGAGAAACTTGAACCGCTCGTTTGTCGCCTCGGCATTGCCGAAGCCCGAGTACTGGCGCATTGTCCAGAGGCGTCCGGTGTACATCGATGAGTAGACACCGCGGGTGTACGGCTCTTCCCCCGGCGCTCCGAGTTGGGTCGCAGCGTCCCAGTTCGCCAGGTCGGTCTCGTCGTAGATCCGCTGGATCGGAATGCCGGAATCGGTGTGCGGAAGGTTGGGCGCGTCAGCCATGGGTCGATCGTAGGACGGCATGGTGCCTGACACCATGTCGTCGGCCGCCAACTTGCCGCACTCGGTCAATTCGCGGCGACGACGGCGACTTCCATTCGCCATTGCGGCTGGGCGAGTTCGGGAACCGTGACGAGCGTGCTTGCGGCCCGATGATCGCCGAGAAATGCATCCCGCGCAGCCATGACCGGGCCGAGCGGCTCGCCGCTCACCACATACGTCGTCACAGCGACGACGTCGGACGCCGACATGTCGGCGTCAGCGAGCATTGCTGCGATGTTTGCCCACACGACCTTCGCTTGATCCTCCAACGCTTCCGGCGTCGACCCGTCCGGCGCGGTCGGCACGACTCCGGAGGTGTGGAGCCAGCGAGTCGGATTCTCCACCAGCACGGCGTGGTGATAATTCGCCGCTGGGTTGGCGATGGACGACGGATTCACGGGCGTTTGCACTCCTGCAGTGTCGCGTAGCGACACGAGTCAAGCGTGAGTTTGAACCCATTTGTGACTCTTGGGCCACACTGGCGAGGTGCAGTCGGCGACGTCAACCCCAGCATCGGGCGGTCCAATCGCCCGTTGGCTGAGTACAGCGCAACCCGAGGCGCTGTTCGTGTTGTCGGCGGTGGCGCAGTACATCGGCGCAGCGATTGCCGTGCTCCTGTTCGATCAGGTGGAACCGCAGACCGTTGCATGGTTCCGAATCATCGGCGCCTCCATCGCGCTGCTCGCCGTGTCACGCGGCTGGCGCTCCGGGTGGACTCGTCCACAGTTGATCAGCGTGGCGGTATTCGGCATCACCACGGCGCTGATGAACATCTGCTTCTACCTTGCGATCGACCGCATCGATCTCGGCAAGGGCGTCACCATCGAGTTCATCGGCCCCATCACCGTTGCAGCAATCGCGACGCGGTCGATCCGCAACGGTGTCGCGCTCGCCTTCGCGATTGTCGGCGTCGTCGTCCTCGGCGGGGTTGAGGTCGCCGACAACCTCGACGGACTGTTCTTCATCCTGTTGGCGTCAGCACTCTGGGCCGGCTACATCGTGTTGGGCTCGAGGGTCGCCCAAGTCGACCGCGGCGTCGCCGGCCTCGGTCTCGGCTTGTGCATCGGCGCGATCGTGACCACTCCGATCGGCGCTCCGTGGAGTGGCCCGGTCTGGCTCTCCCCCACACTTCTCGCGGCCTGTCTCCTCGTGGGTGTGTTCTCGAACGCGATTGGGTACGGCATCGACCAGTTCACGATGCGTCGCATTCCGATCCGTCGCTTTTCACTGCTGTTGGCGCTCCTGCCAGTCACCGCATCAGTGATCGGCTGGATCGCGCTCGACCAACAGCCGTCCGGGCTCGACATCATCGGCATCGCGTTGGTGCTGGTGGGCGTCGCTGTCCAAGAGCGCGACGAGATCGAACGCGTCGAGCGGGTCGTCCGCACCGACCCGGCTTGACCTCGGGCGTTACAATTCAAACATGACCGACACCGTCGAGGAAACACTGTCCGCAATCCAGAAGCAGGCTGCTCCGGAGATCGAGGACATGGAAGCCGAGCGCCAGCGGCGCAAGGAACGCCTCGCCTGTGGGCTGCGCACCATGGGTCGCCTCCATCTCGCAGAAGGTGTGGCGGGCCACGTCACTGTTCGCGACCCCGAGTTCACCGACCGCTTCTGGGTCAACCCGTTCGGCCACAACTTCAAGCTGATGACCGTGAGCGACCTCATCTGCGTCGACCACAACGGTGATGTCGTCGTCGGCGACCGACCCGTCAACGCTGCGGCGTTTGCGATCCACAGCGAACTCCACAAGGCACGGCCCGACGTCATGGCCGCCGCACACTCCCATTCGATGTATGGACGCACGTTCTCCACGCTCGGCAAACCGCTGAAGATGATCAGCCAGGACGCGACAATGTTCTACAACGACATCGCGCTCTGTAACGAGGGCAGCGGTGCCGTGGTGCTCGACACCGCAGTCGGTCGGGCCATGGGCGAGGCACTCGGCACCAAGAAGGCGCTCATTCATCAGAACCACGGCCTCATCACCACTGGCGGTTCAGTCGATGCGGCCGTCTGGTGGTTCATTGCACTCGAGCGCCTCTGTCAGAGCCAGTTGCTCGCCGAATCAGCAGGTGAGCCCATCGAGATTCCGGACCACCTCTGCGAGGATGGTTACAAGGCTCAGGGCAACGACATCGCCGGCTGGTTCCAGTTCCAGCCGTTCTGGGACGAGCTCGTTGCTCGCGAGCCCGAATTCCTGACCTGACTCGCTGACTCAGCCCACCACGTGGCCCCAGTGGTCTCAGTGGTCAGCAGCTAGGCCAGGCGCGCAGAGGCCGTCGAGTTCTTTGATCTCGATGCGGTCACGGTTCGCGTAGGTGACTTCGTTCTCGGGGTTGGGCTTCAGGTTGAAGACGCGGAACTCCATGTCGTTGGTGTCGACAGTGAGGATGCGCCCGATCAACGGCTCGCCCAGATCGAGGATGACCTTGATCGTCTCGAGCGCTTGGATCGAACCGATGATGCCAGGCAACACGCCGAGCACGCCGGCCTCGGCACAGCTCGGCGCGAGTTCGGCTGGCGGCGGCTCGGGCACCATGTCGCGGTAGGTCGGTCCTGCGGTTGGGTGGAACACGCTGACCATGCCTTCGAAGCGGAAGATCGATCCGTGAACGACGGGAATACCAAGCTTCACGCTCGCATCGTTGAGGAGGTATCGGCTGGGGAAGTTGTCGGCGCCATCGACGACCACGTCGTAGCCATCAAGGATGTCCATGATGTTTGAGGCGTCGAGCCGCGTGTCGTAGGTGACGACGTTGACGTCCGGGTTGAGCATCGTCAAGGTCTTCTTCGCTGAGTCGACCTTGCGGTCGCCGATACGGTCGATGTTGTGGAGGATCTGTCGCTGCAAATTCGACGAGTCGACGTCATCCATGTCGACGATGCCGATCGTTCCGACGCCTGCAGCAGCGAGGTAGAGCGCTGCTGGCGAGCCCAGCCCACCTGCGCCGAGCATCAGTACCTTGGCGTCGAGCAACTTTGTCTGACCTGCGACCCCGACCTCGGGCAGCAGCAGGTGGCGCTTGTAGCGGTTGTTCTGCTCGGGAGTCAGCGTGACGGGCTTCTTCCAGTCGCGCCCCTCGTCCTTCCATCGGCCGTAGCCGCCCTCCATCGAGACGACGTTGGAATACCCGAGTTCGCCAAGGGTCTTGGCCGCAAAGGCCGAGCGGACACCACCTGCGCAGTACGCCACGATCGCAGCGGACTTGTCGACGATGCGTCCCTCGATCTGCGCCTCGAGATGACCACGCGGAATGTGGATCGCGTTCTGCAACGCACCTTCCTCAAATTCGTCGGGTTCGCGGACGTCAAGGACGAGCGCCCCGCCGGCGATCGCAGCCGCTGCACCGTCGGTGTCGACTTCGTTGATTTCGGACTTTGCGGCGGAGAGAAGGTCTCGGAACGTTGCCATTGAAAAAGCCTACCGCCGATAGTTGACCTGTTGGGTCGGGAATGAACGGGTACCGCGCCGCAACCACCGTTTGTGTGCCGGTGGCATGTCGCCGGCGACATGCCACGGGTACGCAAACGGATCAGGTCAGGCGAGGAGTGCCGGGAGGACGGCGCCGATCTGGCCAACAAGCAGGTGATCTGCAAACCGGTCCATTCGGGTCTCCTCACCGTTGACAATGATGACTCGAGCATTCGCTGCTTTGGCACGTGGGACGCAGTTGGCCACCGGAAAGACGCTGAGTGTCGAACCGACGGCGAGCAGCACATCGCACTCTTCGCTGACCTGGAGCGCCCGATCGATGACCTCGGGGACAAGCGCCTGCCCAAAGCTGATCGTGTCGCTCTTCAGGATCCCGCCACACTCCAGACATGCCGGATCGACATCGCCCGCACGCACCCTGGTCAAGCTTTGCGCCATCGGACGTTGATCAGCACAGTCCCAACAGCGCGTGAACCACACGGTGCCGTGCACTTCGACCACCTTGTCAGGGTCGGTACCTGCCTTCTGATGCAGCCCGTCGATGTTCTGCGTCACCACTGCGTGGAGTTGACCACGGCGCTCGAACTCGACAATGGCAGCATGACCCTGGTTGGGTTCTGCGGTCCACGCAGGTGTCGTCAGTCGGTTCTGCCATGCGACTTTGCGCAAGTCCGGATCGGCAAGATAGTTCTGCAGGTTCGACGCCTTCTCCGCTGCCGGGTTCTTCGTCCACACGCCGTTCGGCCCGCGGAAGTCGGGGATCCCGGAGTCCGTCGAGATGCCCGCGCCTGTCAACACAACGATGCGCTCTGCTGCCGAGATCAGACTCCGAGCCGTTTCGGTTCCTACCGGAAGCTCGGGAGATGTGTGGCGGGGTTCGACTGACACATAGTGATCTTGACCGATCAGCGCACTCCAGGACTACTCATGCGGGACGGTCGCAGGTCGGCCCGCTGACCGACGTCGGAGGAGCACCTTCTACGATCGATTCGTCCCGACGCGCGCGTCAACCGACGGGACCTCGTTCTCGAAAGCGAACCCATGACTCCCAACATTGTGCTCATCAACTGCGACGACCTCGGGTACGGCGACCTCGGCTGCTACGGCTCCGAGCTCCATGACACACCAGCGCTCGACACCCTCGCCGCCGAGGGGGCTCTCTTCACGGACTTCTACATGGCCTCGCCGGTCTGCTCTCCGTCCCGAGCAGCGATGTTGACCGGCAGTTACCCGACACGAATCGGGTTCGGCGGTGAACCGATGAACAACATGCGCGTGTTGTTCCCCGGACAGGGTGTCGGTTTGCACCCCAACGAGGTGACCATTGCGTCGATGTTGCGTGACGCCGGATACGCGACGCTCGCTGTCGGCAAGTGGCACTGCGGCGATCAACCTGAATTTCTCCCGACGAATCATGGCTTCGACGAATGGTTCGGGCTGCCGTACAGCAACGACATGGGCCGCCAGGCCACAGCCGCCGGCCAGCCAACGCTTGACGAACTGAACCAGCGCATTCAAGCCGCGGGGATGGACTTCGAACTCAAGTGGCCCCCGCTTCCCCTCATGGAGGGCAACGAACTCATCGAGTGTCAGCCTGACCAGGCATCCCTGACCCGGCGCTATGTGGAACGGTCGACGCAGTTCATTCGCGAGCACAGCGACACTCCGTTCTTCTTGTATCTGGCGCACATGTACGTGCACGTCCCGATCTACGTGGAGGAGCAGTTCCAGGAGCAGTCCCGCAACGGAGCGTACGGGGCCGCCGTTGCCAGCATCGACTGGGCGACGGCAGCCATCGTCGAGGAACTCGAACGACAGGGCCTCACAGACAACACGCTCATCATCTTCACCAGCGACAACGGTGCGCTCGCTCCGGGGCCAGACGGTGCCGGTAGCAACGCTCCGCTCCGAGCCGCGAAGGGCACCACCTGGGAGGGCGGCCAGCGCGTACCGTGTCTGGTCCGGTGGCCGGAGCGAATCGCTCCCGGCACACGGGTCACCGAGATGACCTCGGCGCTCGACCTCTTGCCCACGCTCGGTCGGCTCACTGGCGCGCCGGTTCCTGTCGACCGTCTCCTTGATGGCGCTGACATCTCAGAGTTGATCGGTCTCGACGGCCCGCCTGTCGACGCAGATCGCTGTTTCTTCTTCATCGGTGGCGCAAACATCGAGGCGGTGCGCGTCGGCCGCTGGAAACTCCATGTCCGCAAAGGCGGGACCGAGCTATTCGAGCTGTACGACCTGGCCAGCGACGTTGGCGAGGTGACCGACGTGTCGGACGATCACCCCGACATCGTCGCCGAGTTGCTTGCGCGTGTTGAAGCGGGCCGAATCGACCTGGGCGAGCAAGCCAGTGGCATCGTCGGCGTCGGAACACGCCCCATCGGACGCGTTGACAACCCCGTCACGCTCGCCGACGTAGACCCCTCCGACCCGGCGACGTTGGCCGAGTACGACCTGCCCTACCGCGGTTGATCCGGTCCTCGATTCGCACTTCGCAATCGAGCCAGTCGATTGGCTCCGCAGGTCTACCTCACGCAAGTTACGAAGGCTCCCGACCCCATTGGCGGCGCGGTCGGTAGCGTGAACCGCCGTGTCTACCCAGGTCGTGAATGAAGCGAGTAAACGTCGAACGTTTGCCATCATCAGCCACCCTGACGCGGGCAAGACCACGCTGACCGAGAAGTTTCTCCTCTACGCCGGGGCCATCACCTCAGGCGGTGCCGTCAAGGCGCACGAAGGTCGCCGGTCGGCGACATCGGACTGGATGGACATGGAGCAGAAGCGCGGCATTTCGATCACCTCCACGGCATTGAACTTCCCGTACCGCGACCACGAGCTCAACCTGCTCGATACGCCGGGCCACCGGGACTTCTCCGAGGACACCTACCGGGTGCTGTCTGCTGTTGACGCTGTGGTGATGGTGCTCGATGCGGCGAAAGGCATCGAGCCGCAGACGTTGAAATTGTTCGAGGTGTGCCGCTCACGCAACCTCCCGGTCATCACGTTTCTGAACAAGCTCGACCGACCCGGCATCGAGCCACTCGAACTCCTCGACATGATCGAAGCCCAGATCGGTCTCCGCCCGACGCCGGCGACATGGCCTGTCGGCTCCTTCGGTGATTTGCGCGGCGTCATCGATCGCCGCACGGACATCTTCACCCGTTTCACCCGCACCGCTCGTGGGTCCCAGATCGCCCCGGAGGAAGACGTCCCGGCCGCACGCGCTGCGACCGAAGAAGGCAAGGAGTGGGAAAAGGCTGCTGAGGAGACCGCACTGCTGAGCGCAATGGAGGCCGATGTCGATATGCCGTCGTTCCTCGCCGGCGAGTCGACACCGGTGTTCGCCGGGTCAGCCCTGACCAACTTCGGTGTCAGGCACCTGCTCGACGCCATCGTCGACCTCGCACCTGCGCCGACTCCCCGCCTCGACGTCAACAATGAGCCTCGGCCACTCGACTCGCCGGTGTCGGCGTTCGTGTTCAAAGTGCAGGCCAACATGGACAAGAACCATCGCGACCGCATTGCCTTTGCCCGGATCTGCTCGGGCCAGTTCGATCGTGGCATGGTCATGACCTGCGAGCGCACCGGTAAGCCGTTTGCCACGAAGTACGCGTCGACCGTGTTCGGTGCCGAGCGCACCACCATCGACGAGGCGTTCCCCGGCGACGTTGTCGGTCTGGTCAACGCCACCGGCCTCAACATCGGCGATTCGCTGTTCGACGAGACCGGCCCCAGGGTGAAGTTCCCGCCGATCCCCTCGTTCGCCCCCGAGGTGTTCGCCACTGCCCGTCCGGTCGACACCGGCAAGTCGAAGCAGTTCCGCAAGGGCCTCGCGCAGCTCAACGAAGAGGGTGTGGTCCAGGTGCTGAAGGATCCGGACTGGGGTGACGCCTCACCGGTGCTGGCAGCAGTCGGTCAGCTCCAATTCGATGTGTTTGCCAACCGACTCGAGTTCGAGTTCAACGCTCCGATCGAGATTTCACCGGCCCCGTATCAGGCGATCCGAGTGACCGACAAAGAGTCGGCTGACAAGTTGCGCGAGAAGCCGGGCGTTCGCATCCTCGCCCGATTCAGCGGCGACATGGTTGCGCTGTTCGAAAACAAGTACGCCCTGCAGCGCATCGAGCAGAATGAGCCAGAGCTCACGCTCGAACCCATCGTCGCCGGCTGATCAATCTGTCGCGGCGGGATCTTTTTCTCCGTCGGCTGCATTCAGACCGCAGGTCGGGCCCGGGCTCAGCGATCGCGGACGAGTTCGACGAAAGACTTTCCGGTGTTGAGCGGAATGACTGCCCCGTTGGCGTCGCGTAGCGTGAACGGGTCGTACGCAGTCGTGCGTTCCCAGGTTCCTGGGATGCTCTCGCCGTTGCGGTGCACCACAGCCGCGCCCATGCCGACCGTGATCGGATTCGGCGAGCGGGCATCGACCGGCGACGGCGCATGGAACACAAGCAGTTCGACGACGTTGTCGACGGCGATCTGCGTACCCGACGCTGCCGTGTGGCGATTGCCGTTCTGCGATCGCAGGTACTTCGACGACTCGGCATCCCAGACCCAATCGACCGACACCCCGTCCATCCCGACATTGAATGCGGCCGTCGGTACCGCTCCGACGTCGGCGGGTGGCGTCCATGCGGGATCGATTGCCCAAAGCGGTCGAGCCGCACCTGCCGTCGGCGCATTGTCGAGAGCGCACGAAGGGTTGAGCTGAAGGTTGTGCGGTGCGCTTCGACTCGAGTTGCGGTTGTAACACGGGCTTTTCTGCGCCGTGAAGTTCACCAGAACGCCAGACCGGGCCGCCGACTCGACCCAGTTCGTGACACCACCGTTCCCGCCCGACCACACAAGGATCGGCCGGTTCATCGGCGCCAGGATGTCGAGGTCCCCGGTGCGGGCCGACCGGACGGGTCCCAGTCGGTCGGGCAGCTGAGAGTGGAACAGCGCGACGAATCGGGTGACACCCTCGACGTTCTCTTCAATGACAACGTCAGCCTGCTCGAGCCCCCACTGCGGCCGCGCCCGAGGGTAGTTATCGATCTTTGCCGCGATGATCGGACGGTTCGAGACATCGGTTCCCGCCGGTTCGCCAGTGAGCGCTGCGAATCCGTCAAGTGCTGGGAGCGGTTCGTATGGTTCCCAGATCGGGACGCCGTTGTCGAGAATGGTCGTTGGGACCGGCACCGTGGTGGTCGTCGTGGTGGTCGTCGTCGTGGTCGTGGTCGTGGTGGTGGTCGTCGTGGTCGTTGCCGGCGGCACCGTGGTCGTCGTTGGGCTCGTTGTGGCAGAACTCGTTGAGGGCAGTGAATCTGTCAGCGTGTCGGTACTGCCACCTCTGGCAAGCCCAACGCCGATGGCGATCAGCAGGCCCACAGCGACGACAGCAGCACCGGCAAGAACACCGCGGCGACGAGCGAAGTTCGGTTCCGGGGTGTCGGCCACCGCGGCGAAGATAGTGCCATCCACGCTGCAAACGACGTCGGACCCTTCGACAACGTGCTGATGGCCTGCGGGCCGGAGGATTCCCGGTCACGCGGGTGAGGTCACCAGGACCCGGAACTCCCTCCGCCACCGCCGCCGCCGACTCCGCCACCACTGAAGCTGCCGCCGCTTCCCGAGGACGACGGCGCGGTTCGCGCCGATCGAAACGAACCGGCGGAGCTATACACGAACAGCGGACCGTGCAGCGCGCGTTCCGGATGCGGAATATTGCTCGACTCGATGGCCCGCTTCCATGCATCGGCGGCACCGAGCGCGACTGCCCAGGCGCTGTACTCGCGCACAACATCGTGCTTCCACGCCCACTCGACATGGCGTCCTTCACTTGCTGCAAGGAAGCGACGAAATGACTCCGACCGCAGGGTCAGCGCAGAACCCGTCGCCGAACGCGACGGCAGCAACGATTGATACACAAGGAACGCGCATGCGGTCACCACCAGCACGCTCAGTATGAGCGCGACCAGCGGATGCGACACTGCTGTGAGCAAACTGCGCCCAGCGGTCGCCAACGCGCTCGCGCTGATGACCAGAATAAAGATGAGCGGTACGAGCAACCTCGTGAGCGCAGCGAAGCTGACCGTCGGTGTACCTGGCGCACCGCGGGTCCACCATCCGGCCTCGGCGATGAATCGGAGTTGTTCACTTCGTATTGCACTCCACGCGCTGCGGAAGTTCGGGTCGTACTTTCCAAGTTCGATGGCGTCACCGGACGAGAAGATCCGGTCGATGTGTGCCCGGTCGATTGCACTGAGCCGCGAGACGTCGGTTCCACGACGGAGCATGTCGTCGTCATCCACCGCGATCGCATCGCGCGCGATCATCTCCGAGAACCACGCGGACACCGTGTCGTCGTCCACACGCTCGGTCAACAGCGCTGCTGCCTGCCATGGCTCGATGCCGCGGGGCGGGACGAACTCAATGGTCGCCAGGTCTGCAAGTCGGCTGTCCGGCACGCGGTACGTTGCGACGTCGGCAATGGGATCACCGTTCCGTGGGGTCGGGAGGTCGCCGAATGCAGCGTCGGCTGCTCCACCAGCACCGTGCACCTCGTTGCTGCCGTAGCGACGAGTCGTCACAAACATGCCGACTGCGGCCAAGACTCCCGCCGGCAGCACGGCAAGGCCCAGCGGCCGAAATCCCGTCGGATTCCGCTCGGGGAGGGGCGGTGCCGCATCAAAGTTGGTCGGGGCGGTGGCGACAATCGTTCCGCCGAAAGTGATGCCCTCACCTGGATTGAGCGGCTCGATGACCGCGATGTAGTCACCGCTTTCCGACCTGGTGAAGTCGCATCCACCGAACTGGCCGAGTCCACCGGTGTCACAACGGACATTGTCGAGCACGAACCCGGTCAGCACCACTTCAAACCGGTCAGTCGTGAACGTCTCGTCGGTCCCGATGATGTCCACGGCGAGGACCCCGTTCGACACGTCCGCGGCCGGCAACGTGTACTCGAGTTCGTACCGATGCTGGCCGGTGAAAAAGACACCGGCGTTGCCGATTCGGATCTGAGTACGACTCCCGAAGTTGCTGCTGGTCACCTCGCCGTTTGCATCCGGCGAGAACGCTGCGATATCGACGGGCGCACCAAAGTCGTCTGGGATATCGCGCTGGTAGCCGCGACGTTCAGTGAGTCCGAAGTCGATGTCGACGACTTCACGGATCCGAATGCCATCGACTCCCTCTGGTCGCACCGTGACCTGTTTCGCGTCGAAGTGTTCGGGCCGAAAGAGTGCCTGGTGACCGGCACCAATGACCCCGAAACCTGCCAGCGCCGTCATGGCCACAACGCTGAGACCGACGAGGGCGTGACCAACAGGAGTGACGCGGCGAATCATGCTGCCAGTGTCGCTCCTGCACCGCGACCTTCCTCTTGTTCCACGGTCGAGCCCACTGATTGAGTACCGGCTTCCTCCAGCATCACCGGCGCCGTCCCGGGCGCACCACGATCATTTGCGAGGTCCAGACGTGTCGCTCCACTCAGAAATCAGCCGTCTCACGAGTCCGGCCGATGATCACCGACCCGCAACTGGGTCGAGCGACGTCGAGTCCAATGCACTGATCAACGTCCGCCAATGGATTGATCCGCTCGTCGACGACAACGGACACGATCCGCGATCGGGCTACGTCGAAACGTTCTGGCTCGGCGTGCTCGGCCCGACCGCAACATGGTTGCTCCGGCGTCTCGCTGCTGGGCTCCAGCAGCATCCGGAAGGCTTCGCATTCGACCTCGTTTCTACGGCTGCCGCGATGGGATTGAGTTTCAGGTCCGGTCGGTCGTCGCCGTTTACCAAGGCGCTGCAACGCTGCGTCATGTTCGGCCTGGCACACCAACTCCCCGACGGCGGCCTCGCAGTGCGCCGCCGTATTCCTGATGTGGCCCACCGCCACCTCCGAAGAATGCCCCACGATCTCCAGCGACTGCACCACGAATGGCAGACCTCCACGATCGATGTCGATGCCCTCGGACGAGCCCACCGATTTGCGATGACCATGCTCGAAGTCGGCGACGACCCAACGCTCATCGAGCCACAGCTCCGAGCGCTCGGCGTGCCGCGGGCAGTCGCCGAGCAAGTCACCGACAACGCAACGCGCCTCGATGTGCGCTGACGAACCCAATCACCTGGCGTGCGGATCGTTCAACGCCGCCTCCAAGATGATCGGGGTCAGCCAGCGGACAACACCCAACGCTCCGTTCCGTGTGTAGTGGCGGCCGTCCCACCGCCATTCGACCCCGTCGACTTCGTCGAGGCAGACACTTCCCGGACAGATGAGGGCGCCCATGTCGACCGTCGACACGTCTGGACGTGCCGATGCCCACTGCTCGTAGAACGCCGCCACCATCGCTTCCCGGTTCCCGGGGTCGTCTCTCCAAGACGGCTCTCCCCTCGGCGCGGAGGCCACGAGCAACATCGGGACCTTGTCCGCTCTCGTCCGGAGATGCAAATTGTTGAGAAATGACCCGAGGAGCTCGAAGTACGCGGGGGTGCCGAACTCGAACAGACCGTCATCTATCCACCGGTCTTCGAGATCGTTCGTGAGGTGCACCGCGAACACATCAGCGGAATTGAGCGCCTCATCAAGCTCAGCACTCCAGCCTTGACAGAACCGTTCCAGCGATGCGTGGTTGAACGACCCGTTCGGTTCCAGAACGGCGATCTCACCCGGCAGAAACGAGCACGCCGGTTTCGCGATCGACGTCACCTCAACAACCTGGGGGTCGAACGTGGTCTGCTCCGGTGTCCATTGTGTGAACTGCAGACCGACGGCGCTGACCTCGCCACCGATAATCGTGTGCACGACCGAATCGCCGAGCACAGCAAACTTGACTGGACGTGGGGCAGCAGTCGTCGCAGGCGCGATGCCGTCATCTGAGACGGCGGTACCGCGAATAGGTGGGTCTGTCGTCTCAGGGAGACTGGACGGCTCGAACGTTGACCCGGGGGCATCTGCCTGCAGCGTGACCGCAGACGACGCAGGCACAGCGGTCGATCGTGCGAAGACGGCAAGCACCAGCGCAACGGACAGTGCAGCGGGCACAACGGCCCCTCGGCCCCATCTCCGTCCGAGCGCTCCGCCGCGGATCGGCCGCTCCACCAGGGCGTAACTGACCACCGCCGCCGAAACGGAAATGATGAGGCGCAGCAGCATCAGGGGGAGCCCATCGACACCAGTGCGTTGTTGATCGAAGATGACGAGCACGGGCCAGTGCCACAAGTACAGGCCATAGGACAGCATCCCAACAACAACCAGCGGGCGGACTGAGAATCCGGCGCGCATCGACCGATTGGACGCGCCGGCAATCACGACCGCTCCAGCGGCGATCGCCACAACGAGGAATCCCCCCTGATGCAACCACCGGGCATCCTCCGCGCCGAAGCGGGCGACGACGGCCAGCACGGCAAGGCCTGCCCAGCCCCCGTACCGCACCGCTGCCCGGTCAGGCGCCGGACGCCCAAAGAGCATGGCTCCGATCACCGCACCGATGAGCATTGCATGGGCCCGCGTGTCCGTACCGAAATAGGTGCGTTCGGTTGATGCCCCGCCGATGCTCAGCCAGGCCATCCACACCGCGCTCAGGACGGCGAGCAGTCCGGCCAGGATTCCGAACCACCTGCGGAGGCGATCTGTCGAGACAAGGGCGGCCGTACCGATGACGCCACAGACAAGCACGATGTAGAGCTGTTCTTCGATGGCAAGCGACCAGACATGCCGCAGCGGCGATGTACCAACGACGATGTCCGTGTACGTCGTACCGTCAGCGATGAAAATCCAGTTCGACACATAGGTCACCGTCCCGAATCCATGTCTGCGGAGCCGCGAGAGCTCAACCGGGTCGGCCCAGGTCGCTGCATAGACCGCCAAAGCGATGAGCAGCAGCAGGAGAGCTGGCATGAGGCGCCGCAGTCTCCGCACGAAGAAACGTCCAGCATCCACCGTTCCGGTCACCGTCCGTTCGCGAAGCAGCAACGAACTGATCAGGAAGCCGGACAACACGAAGAAGACATCGACGCCGATGAAGCCGCCGGGGAGCCACGACGGCTCAAAGTGATAGATGATGACCGCGGCCACTGCAACGCCGCGCAGTCCGTCCAGCCCGGGCATGTGCTCCAACCCCACGGCAGACTTCGGACTGGAGGCGGCGGGCGGAGTCAGATCAGCAGCCGATCGAGCTCGGCGTCGGCGTTGGCGTGGGGTTCGTCGCCGAGTTCTGTCTGCAGGCGCCGAA
>ERZ891134.880-NODE-880-length-22584-cov-7.966932_pt1 | contig 22584 bp, 24 predicted proteins | sample MGYA00520888_ERZ891134 | MGnify/ENA primary metagenome ERZ891134 (study PRJEB32303, sample SAMEA104408692) | aquatic metagenome | biome: Brackish water; feature: Coastal; material: water | place: Baltic Sea | collected 2014-10-23 | depth 10 m ... | reverse complement strand
CGGTTCTTTTAAAAGCAGATACCACTGGTACAGATAACCAAGTTGATGCTTCTACGAATTCTTATACAATAACCGAAAATGGAAATGTAACATCTACTGCATTTACACCTCATCATCCTGGAGGATATAGTACATATTTTGATGGTAGTGGAGATTATTTACTACCTGCCATTACAACTGCTGTAGGAACAAGCGATTTTACCTTAGAAGGTTGGTTTTATCCAACATCTACGGCGTCAGACACAACCATATTTGATTTTAGAAGTTCTAGTAACTGGGGCATTTTTAGTATTTTTGCAAATAATACTGTTGGTTATTATAACGGATTCAACAATGTTGGTACAACTTCTAATACTGTTACTGATAATACATGGAATCATATTGCTATTGTAAGAAATAGTGGCTCTATTAAAATTTACATAAATGGTGTATTAGGATCAACAACCGCTGATACAACTAATTGGACACTGTCTGACACAAATTACGGCGCGCCAAGAATAGGAGGTAATAAAGGCAACAATGCTTGGATGAACGGATATATTGCAGATGTAAGATTTGTTTCAGGTACTGCAGTTTATACATCAGCATTTACTCCACCAACTGAAACATTAACTGCAATTGCAAACACCCAATTATTAACGTGTCATGCACCATATATTGCAGATGGATCAACCAACGGTCATGCGATTACTGTTAATGGTAATACGGTACCTAAAAGATTTGGTCCATACGATTATTTGGGTTATACAAAAGCAGATCACGGTGGTTCTGTATACTTTGATGGGACGGGGGATACGCTATCGGTGCCTTCAGATAGTAATTTTGCTTTTGGCACTGGAGACTTTACTGTTGAGGGTTGGTTTTATCAGACCAGTGACAACACATATCCATCGGCATTAGAGATTGGTAATCACCTCTACTCACCCGGAATTCTTTTCATTGTAAAATATTCTGGACAAGCAACAATTTATTCAGGTGGGTTTTATGGTGGTGCAAACACATCGTTGAATCAATGGAATCACATTGCTTGGGTTAGAAGTTCTGGATCATTGAAGATATATGTAAACGGAACTTTAGGTTCAACAACAACGTTTACAAACAACTTAACCGATGCTGCAACAATAAGAATAGCTAGTGATAACGCTGGCGGTGCTTATTACACATATACAGGTTACATCTCCAACCTCCGCATCGTCAAAGGCACAGCAGTTTACACTTCTAATTTTACTCCACCAACCGCACCATTAACCGCAATTACAAATACTTCTTTACTTACTTGTACAAATAAGAATGATATTTGGGATGCAAGTTCTGGATCTTTGTTAACAAAGGTTGGTAATACTACAGCAAGTAATACGCAAAGAAAATTTTTAACATCATCGTCAGTGTATTTTGATGGAACTGGTGATAATATTGATATTAGTGATAACACAGATCTATTTCAATTTGGTTCTGGAGACTTTACTATTGAGGGATGGTATAAAGCAGATACAACAAGTGGTGATCATTATATAATTGATTTTAGCGGCGGAACTTTTAATGCTGGTACAACACATTTTGGTATTAACATATATCAAGGTAATTGGAGAGCAGGTGGATTTGATGATAAATTGGTTGGAGGTGTAGGTTCTGGTGTTAACACAGGAATTGACACGACTACATGGCATCATTTTGCCTTAGTACACGCCTCTCAAAATCTAAAATATTACATCGATGGAACACAAATTGGTTCTACTGTAAGTACAACAGGTGATACATTTAATTGTGGTTCTACTGTTAGTATAGGTGGATACCATACTGGTGGATTATTCAACTGGGATGGTTACTTACAAGATTTTAGAATCACAAAAGGTCTAGCAAGATATACATCTAACTTTACACCACCAACTGCAGAATTTGGCGGCTAGTTTAATTCAAAAAACATATAAATAGTCAAAAGAATTTTACATGTCGGAGACTATTTTATGGCACCACCTAATTCCAGAGATACGCTGATCGATTATTGTAAGCGTCGTCTTGGCGATCCAGTCTTGGAAATCAATGTTGATGAGGACCAGATTGAAGATCGTATTGACGAAGCAATTCAATACTATCAGGAATTTCATTCAGACGCTACAATTAAGACATTTCTAAAACATCTTGTAACTGCTACAGATGTTGCTAATGAATATATCCCGATTTCATCAAATGTTTTAACTGTCACTAGACTGTTTCCGCTTTCAAGCTCATTCAATAGCTCATTTAATTTCTTCGACATTAAATATCAAATGATGCTGAATGATATTGCAGATCTACAGAACTTTGCAGGTGATCTAGCATATTACGAACAGATGCAACAGTATCTTTCAATGCTTGACATGAAACTCAATGGTACAGCTCAAGTTCATTGGTCACGTCATCAAGATAGACTCTATATTCACGGGGACTTCGCCGATCAAGACATTAAAGTCGGCGAATATCTTGTAGCAGAAGTTTACACTATTCTTGATCCAGACAGTCATACATCAATTTATAATGATATGTGGCTCAAAGATTATGCTACCGCTCTTATTAAACAACAATGGGGCATGAACCTTATTAAATTTGAGGGCGTTCAATTACCTGGCGGTGTAGTGTTAAATGGTCGTCAACTTTATGATGATGCCACATCAGAGATAGAAAGATTAAGAGAAGCGATTAGACTCGAACATGAATTCCCGGCTGACTTTTTTGTAGGTTAATATGGCTCGTAATTTTTATTTCTCGGAAAAAGTCAGGTCAGAAATTAACCTGTACGAAGACCTTATTATTGAGGCTCTTAAGATCTATGGACAGGATGTCTATTATCTTCCGAGAACTATTGTAAATGAAGACACTTTACTTGGTGATGATCCAACTTCTCAGTTCTCAGCATCTCATAAGATTGAGATGTATATCGAGAACGTAGAAGGATTTGATGGGGAAGGAGATCTCTTTACTCGATTTGGTGTAGAGATTCGAGATGAAGCTACATTTGTTGTTTCAAAATCTAGATGGTCAGGGCAAGTACAGAGAGCAGATAACGCAATCCAAGGGGATAGACCTACCGAAGGCGATTTGATTTATCTACCTTTAACTAAATCTATGTTTGAGATTCGACATGTAGAACATGAACAACCGTTTTATCAGATTGAGAACGTTCCTGTCTATAAGATGCGTTGTACTCTCTTTGAGTATACCGGAGAAGATTTGGATACAGGCACAACTGTTATTGATGATATCGAAAGATCTTATTCGTATCAATATAAAGTATGTCTCTTAGCGCCGAATCCAGCAACCGGGATTGTAGAAATTAATGAAGCATATTCAGATGTAAATATATTTGACTCGAATTATACTACAGGCGGAAATATAATTAATCTTACACTAACAGGCGGCGGCACATATTATACAACACCACCACAAATTACATTTATTGGTGGAAATCCGACTGATAGTGCAGTTGCGAGAGCTATTATTGATTCGTCAACAGGACAGGTAACTAGTCTGCAAATTATTGATTCGGGTTATGGTTATGCTAGTGCACCAACGATGGTATTCTCAGGTGGTAGTACTATTGATAGCAACTATGCAATAGGAGATACTGTAAATCAAACATTGTCTTCTGGTGTTATCATGAGCGGTGAAGTACAGAGATATCAATTAGATTCTGCTGCTGATGCATGTAGATATGTTTATCTTGCTCATGTAGGCGCGGATGACGGAGAGTTTAGAACTTTTGTTGAAGATGTTCAGCTTATTAATATCACTACAAATAATTCAAATGGTTTGATAGTTCAATCTGTAAGTGAAGTAAATAAAATTTCAGAGACAGAACAAAACGAGGAATTTACTGAAAATTATGTAGATGATTTTCTTGACTTTAGTGAAGATAATCCTTTCGGGGATCCTGAGTCACAGTAGAGTGAATAAATAGTATTATAGCTAAAATAGGATAAAGACAATGGCAATTGTATATAGAGGAGTAAAAGGCAGTAAACTAACTATTGCCGAGATAGACGGAAACTTTTCTGATCTAAACAGTAGAGTAAATGCTTTACCAGATTCAAGTCAGGTTTCATCAATCATTATTGCTGATGTGGATTCAGCATATGTTCAGGCACGTCAAGCAGATATCTATCGCGATTCCGGTTTTGTAACTGGTATTGTTGATGCTAGCTATATTCAAGGTTTGCAAACAACATTTGATTTTCTTGATTCTGCAGAAGCCATTTTACTTATTGATTCTGCTTATGTTCAAGTTAGACAAACCCCTCAAGATTTTGCATATGCATCTTTGACCGGTGCACCAACTAATGTGAGCACATTTATAAATGATGCTAATTATCTTGATTCAAATACTGTAATTGGTGTTATTAATTCCGCTTATGTCCAGGCTAGACAAACTCCACAAGATTTTGTGTATGCATCTTTAACCGGTGCGCCAAATATACTTGATTCTACTGATGTAACAAATATTGTTGATTCTGCTTATATTCAAGCAAAGCAAGCAGATATTTACAGAGATTCTGGGTTTATTTCTGCAATTATTGATTCTGCCTATGTTCAAGCAAGAGAGAATTGGCTGGCAGTTAATACTGATATTATTCCTGCAATTGATAGTCAATATGATCTTGGAAGTCCTACTCACAAATGGAAAGATATACATCTCTCCGGTAATACAATTTATCTAGGTGGATTAAAACTGCAATCTCTAAATAATGGTGCAGAAATTCAAGTTTTGGATAATAATGATTCTGCTATTACCTTGGGCGGCGGATTATCTGCGGCTCAAGTAGAAAATAGAATTGATACCATTCTCCCATATGGGCAACTTGGTGAATTTGTTGTATCAAGTGTTAATAATTCTAATACATACACAACAGACTTTCTTGTCTCTGTAAGTGATAAAATTGTAGATGATGCCGGAGCTTTATCAAGAGAGCTATTAGATACTCCGAGCCTCGCAGATATTTTTAATACTTGGGATAGATTCTCACATAATACTTCACTCACATTTCCAGCAAATGCCGGTGAGGCTGCGGCATGGTCATATAACGCAGGAACAAATACAGTAAGTAGTACTGTTAATTCAAGCACCGTAACTGGTTTCTATTCTCCTGATACGTATGATAATTGGACATTTACTACTGATCTTGCATCGGCCGGTACGGATAACGATATTGGATTTGTAGTTGCAGGTTTTGTAATTGATCCTGTAACTGGATACGAATATACTCTTACAGTATTTAGACAGACTGACGGCGGTATTGGTGGTCTTGGATCATGGGGTATTGTCTATAATATGGGCCAAACAGACCAACAGATCCTAGCAACAAATTCTACTGCTAATGGTGCCGGTGGATGGAATGCAGCTGGGTCTACTCAGATTAAGGTTGTAAAGAATGGCAGAAATATTACTGCTACAACTTCACAATTCGGAAACCTTACACTTGATCCCGCAACTGTATTAACTTATGACCTCGGTTCAAATGCAAATACTGTAAGATTTGCTGGACCGGTTCAATATGGTTTCGGTGCATGGAGTCAAGATCAGTGTGCGTTTACAAATATTAACTTTGTACCTCAGGTACCTGAATTACTTTATGATTTCAGTAGTGGTAATATTTACACATATAGTGCTGCTAATCAATTATGGACAATCGACTCAGATAGATCATTGAATGATGCACCAGGAAGAATTCTACACAACTTTAAAACAGGTAGAACATTCTATAATACTGGTGCCGGTGGTTATGCAATTGGTACTGCTCGACAGTTTAACGACGTAATCTATCAACTTCCGTTGGCTGCAGAGCCAGATGCAGCTAAGACGGGTGGTCTTGGTCTTCAACCAGGTATGTTTGCTGTGGCAGATGGTATCACATGGGATCCTGCAAGTAAAAGTAGTGGTAAGCCTTATCCAGTATTCTGGGATGGCACATCATGGAATGCGTTGTACTAAATGTTTGGCGGTCACTTCTATCACGAAAGAATTAGAAAATCAGTCGCGCTTTTTGGCCGACTGTTCAATAATATCTATGTGGTAAGAAAGAATGCGAGCGGTGGAGTATTAAACCAATTAAAGGTGCCGCTTGCTTACGCACCAAGACAAAAATATCTCGAAAGAATCCGCGAGAATCCAAGTCTTGAAGATAACACGCAGGTAGCAATTAAATTGCCTCGCATGTCCTTTGAAATTACTGATATTCAGTATGATCTGACAAGACAGTTAACAAAGGTAAGTAACTTCAATACTAAGGGTGTATCAGCAAGTCAGAGACAAAAGTTCTATTCACCTGTTCCGTATAACATCGGTTTTTCTCTCAGCATATATGCAAAAAATCAGGATGATGCACTACAGGTAGTAGAGCAAATTCTACCTACATTTAATCCACAATACACATTGTCAATTTATCCTTTTAAAGATATTTACCCTGATTTTGTGGAAGATGTTCCTATTGCTATTACAGGAGTTACATTTGAAGATGATTATCAAAGCGCGTTGGAACAAAGAAGAACAATCATATACAATTTAACTTTCGAAATGAAAGTTCAGTTCTACGGTAATATTGAGAACAAAGAAATTATTCGTAAATCAGACGCCCTTCTCTTTAATATGAATGCTGGTTTGAAAGATTCAGATATATATTTGGAAAGAGTTACAGTTACGCCAGATCCAATTGGTGTTATAGGATTACCTGATAGTGATTTTGGATTTAATGAAGAAATTGTTTTAGCTAGTGATAGCTCATAGGAGAAATAAATGGCAATTACACTTAGATTGACAAAAGGAAGTGAGCTTACCTATGCTGAACTTGATGGTAACTTCACAGATCTAAATAGCAGACTTAACAACTTACCTGATTCTAGCAGAGTGTCGACAATTATTCTGAATGATGTAGACGCTGCATATGTTCAGGCAAGACAAACTCCACAGGATTTTGCATACGCATCTTTAACTGGTACTCCAAATATTCTCGATTCAGCACATGTTTCGTCTATTATTCTTGCTGATGTAGACGCTGCATATGTGCAGTCTAGAGAAACACCACAGGATTTCTCATATAGTTCTCTTACCGGTGCACCAACAAATGTAAGTTCTTTTACAAATGACGCAGGTTATCTTACTGCTGCGGCAACTATAGATTCTGCAAATGTTGTTGGCATTGTTGATTCAAATTATGTTGAATCAAGGGTGGGCAAAGTTCAGCTTGATGTATATACTATTGACACAGCTCCTGCAGGACAAGATGGTCAGTTGATTTTTGTATCAGATGGTGATGCAGGGAATCCATGTTTAGCTGTATATAGTGGTGGAAATTACTATGTAGTTTCATCATTGAATACTGTAATTGATAGTGCTGGAGGTGGTGGATTCTAAGATCTATCATATAAAATATCATGAGTGATGAGAATAAGAATATACAATCTGATTACGACTATTCTCGACAAACATACTATGATCTCATAGAAAAAGGTCGTGAATCATTAGAAGATATGATTGAAGTTGCTCGAGCTTCTGAGCATCCAAGAGCATATGAAGTTCTTTCTGGTATGATTAAAAATATTTCAGATGTCAATGACAAATTGATGGATTTGAATAAAAAGCAGAAAGATATAAATAAGAAGGATGATGAACCAAAACAGGTTAGTGGTACTACAAATAATCTTTATTTAACTACCTCTGATCTGCAAAAGATGATGACTCAGAATAATTCTGAGGTAATTGATGTGACGCCTAAAGAGAAATAATGAATGATTCATATCTAGGGAACCCTAATGTTAAACGCGATGGCGTTTTGCAAGTTTGGGATTCTGATTTATTACAAGAATATAAGAAGTGTATGGATGATCCTGTATACTTCGCAGAAAACTACGTAAAAGTTATTTCACTTGATCGGGGACTGGTACCTTTTCACCTGTACCCCTATCAAGGTAAAATGTTTGAGCATTTCAATGAGCATCGTTTCTCAATCGTTCTGGCTTGCCGCCAGTCTGGAAAATCAATCTCGGCGTGTGCGTACCTCCTCTGGTTCGCACTCTTCCACCCGGAAAAAACAATTGCGGTTCTTGCGAATAAGGGGGCAACTGCCCGGGAAATGCTATCTCGTATTACGCTCATGCTGGAAAACATTCCGTTCTTCTTACAACCGGGTTGTAAAGCGCTTAATAAAGGTTCATTGGAGTTTAGTAACAATTCGCGCATTATCGCTGCTGCTACTAGTGGTAGTTCTATTCGGGGCATGTCTGTCAACCTCCTCTACCTAGATGAGTTTGCATTTGTAGAAAGAGCTGCAGAATTTTACACTTCAACATATCCTGTTGTCTCATCCGGTAAAGATACAAAGGTTATTATTACTTCTACTGCAAATGGAATTGGTAATCAGTATCATAAAATCTGGGAAGGGGCGGTACAGGGTATAAATGAGTATCATTCATTTCGAGTCGATTGGTGGGATGTACCGGGAAGAGACGAGGAATGGAAAAAAGAGACGATATCAAATACGTCTCAATTACAATTTGATCAAGAATTTGGTAACACCTTCTTTGGTACCGGTGATACTCTTATTAATGCAGAAACTCTACTTGGATTTAGAGCTCAGCCATATATTAACACACTTGAAAGCGGTGATCTGAAGGTCTATAAAGAACCAGTGAAGAAGCATGATTATATTATGACTGTGGATGTAAGTAAGGGAAGAGGACAGGACTATTCTACTTTTACTTTAATCGATATTAGCGTTCGGCCTTTTGAGCAGGTGGCTGTGTATCGGAACAACACTATCTCTCCCTTACTCTTCCCTAATATTATATATAAGTATGCGCAATCCTACAATAACGCATATGTAGTAATTGAATCAAATGATCAGGGTACAGTAGTCTGTAATGGATTATACCATGATCTCGAATATGAGAATGTACACGTGGAATCTGCAGTAAAGGCAAATGCGATTGGGATTGAAATTACTCGAAAATCAAAGAGACTTGGCTGTTCGGCCATTAAAGATATTCTTGAGACAAACAGATTAAAAATAGTAGATGATGATACTATCATGGAGATCTCTACATTTGAAGCAAAGGGTCAGTCATATGAAGCTTCAGATGGCAATCACGACGATCTCATGATGAATCTTGTAATGTTTGGCTATTTTGTTTCTACTCAATACTTTTCTGATATGACAGATATTAATCTTAAAGAAATGTTATTTAAGAATAAGATGAAACAAATTGAAGATGATATGGTTCCATTTGGTTTTATCGACGATGGTTCAAGTCATATGGAAGTATTAGAGCATAGTGAAAAGGATCACTGGCAAATTAAGGACTTTGATCCGGATATTGGTGGCGATGGTGGGATTTTTGACAGAGATTTCTAATATTATAAATAATAGCATAATTGAACAATAACCGTATTATGTTAACATATCATTAGAAAAAGGAAGAACTAAAATGGCATTAGGTACACCGTCAGAAAGTCCTGCGGTTGTTGTCAGAGAAATAGATCTGACTGGTGGCGTTCCAAACGTCCAGTCGACTACTGGAGCAATTGTAGGTAATTTTCGTTGGGGTCCTGTTGCGCAAAGAGTACTCGTAGACAATGAGGCAACTCTTGTTGATACCTTTGCAACACCAGACTCTGACACGACTGTTGACTTCCATTCAGCTCAATACTTCTTGCGTTACTCAAGTAATTTACAAGTAGTGAGGGAAGCAACTTCTGCCGCTAAGAACGCTCGTTCGACAATTGGACAACTCGCAACGGATAGTGATGGCTCACTTCCTACCGAGTTCATTAAGAACGATGCCGATTGGTTGGCACAACAATCTGCCTTAGATTCAGATTCACACACAATCATTGCGAAATACCCTGGAACCCTTGGTAACTCGCTAAAAGTATCTATCTGTCCATCAGATGCAACCGCGTTTAATTCGTGGTCATATGCCTCTAACTTCGATAAAGCTCCTGCAACATCAGACTATGCATCAGATAGAAATGCAGTAGATGATGAAATTCATGTGGCTGTTATCGATGAAGATGGTAAATTTACCGGTACAAAGGGAACAGTTCTCGAAACTTTTGCTTTCTTGTCGGTAGCATCAGATGCGAAGAATACCGATGGTACTACTAACTATGCTTTGGACATAATCAATGAGCGTTCCGAGTATGTTTGGATGGTAGCATGGGATTCTGACTACAGCACTACCGCAGGAGCTCGAGCTCCAGCAGGTACTCAAGTAGACAGCGGTGATGACTTCTCAATGGCTTCACCAGCGGTTGTAGATCATAGCCTGGTAAGAGGTACAAACTCAGCGGCTCTTGGTACTTCAGAGGTACTAGTCGGTTTTGATCTCTTTGAAGATAAAGATCAGGTCGAGATTGATTTCTTGATTGCACCAAGCATGGTAAATACTACAGATCAAGTAACTGTAGTAAATGATCTTGTTTCAACTGCTCAATCACTTCGCAAAGATTGTATCGTATGTGCTTCTCCTGCAAGAGACGATGTAGTTAATCTGACAAGCGCTGCTGATATTACTACTAATATTGTAACAACAGCAAATCAGTTTACTAATTCATCATATCTTGTAGCAGATAATAACTTCTTGAAAGTTTATGATAAGTACAACGATCAATATATTTTCATTCCGGCAGCATCATCGACTGCAGGTATCTGTGCGGCAACTGACTTAAATAGAGCTCCTTGGTTCTCACCAGCTGGTTCTAGACGCGGTCAGTATTTGGGTATTACAGGCTTGGCCTGGACACCAAACAAAGCACAAAGAGATACATTGTATAAAGTTGATGTGAACCCAATTGCTAACATTCCTGGACAAGGTACACTTCTCTATGGTGATAAGACAATGCTTGGACGTCCTTCAGCATTTGATCGTGTCAACGTACGTAGACTGTTCCTCATTCTGGAAAGAGCAATCGGTAGAGCAGCTCAACAAGTACTATTCGAATTCAACGATGAGTTTACTCGTGCAGAATTCGTAAACATTGTAGAGCCTGTACTGAGAGAGGTTCAAGGTAGACGTGGTATTACAGACTTTAGAGTTGTCTGTGATGACACCAATAATACCGCCGCCGTTGTCGATCGTAATGAATTCATCGCAAACATCTTCATCAAGCCAGCCCGTTCAATCAACTACGTAACACTTAACTTCGTAGCTGTAAGAACTGGTGTTGACTTCGAAGAAGTTGTTGGCACGGTTTAAGGAGGTAACGAACAATGGCTATTCTCGGAGTAGACGATTTTAAGTCAAAACTGAGAGGTGGCGGAGCTCGTCCTAACCTCTTTAAGGTAACTATTAACTATCCTGGTTTCGCAAATGGAGATGCAGAACTAACATCATTCTTGGTGGAAGCTGCTTCTCTTCCAGGTTCAACTTTCGGTATCATTCCGGTTTATTTTAGAGGAAGAATTCTCAAGATGGCCGGTGATAGAACATTCGCTGAATGGAACACAACTATCATTAATGATACTGACTTTTCTATTCGTAACGCAATTGAGCGTTGGATGAATGGTATTAATGCTCACTCTGCAAATACCGGACTGACAACACCAATTTCTTACGAAGCAGATCTGAAAGTAGATCAGCTTGATCGCAATGGTGACGTATTGAAGACATACACCTTCCGTGGTGCATTTCCTCAAGATTTGTCAGAAATTGCAGTGTCATATGCTGATAATGATAATATTGAAAGATTCACATGTGTTTGGGCTTACCAGTACTTTGAGTCTGACACAACGAGCTAACATAAATAACATTGGAGCCGGTTTCGGCCGGCTCCTTTCTCTAGCTTAGGAATTTAAAATGGCAGAACAATCAGGACAAGACGGCATTAAATTATTTGGATTTGAAATTAAGCGTGCCAAACAGAAGGAAGCTGAAAAAGCGCCTTCCATCGTTCCGCCACGAGATGATGAAGGTGGTAGTTATGCAACCGCATCTGGTTCGCACTATGGCCAGTATCTCAATCTTGGTGATGATGATTCAAAAGACAACTATCAACTCATTATGAAGTATCGTGGCAACGCGATGCATCCGGAAGTTGATGCTGCTATTGAAGATATCGTGAACGAATCGATTACAGGATCTGAACTTGAGCAAACTCTTGATATTAATCTTGAAGATGTAAAAGCTCCTGATAGAATTAAAAAAGTAATTAAAGAAGAATTTGATGAGATCTACGGTATGCTCAACTTTAAAGAGTTGGGGCATGATATCTTTCGTCGTTGGTATATTGATGGTAGAATGTATCACCATCTTGTACTCAATGAAGCAAATCCAAAAGAAGGTATTATTGAAATCAGACCTATTGACGCTGCTAAGATGCGCAAGGTCAAAAAGATAAAGAAGAAAAAAGATCCGACAACTGGTGCAGATATTATTGAAAAAACAGAAGAGTTTTTTATTTTCCAAGAAAAACCAGGTTCTTCTACAAATGGCGTGAAGATGACGCCTGACTCTGTAAGTTATGTTACATCTGGTTTGCTCTCAGAGGATCGCAGAAAGATTATCTCATATCTTCATAAGGCATTAAAACCTATTAATCAGCTGCGTATGATGGAAGATGCACTTGTTATTTACCGTCTTGCAAGAGCACCGGAGCGTAGAATCTTTTATATTGATGTAGGCAACTTACCTCGCGGTAAGGCCGAACAATATATGAAAGACATTATGGCAAAGTATCGTAACAAACTTGTATATGACGCTAAGACTGGTGAGATTAGAGATGATCGTAAGCATATGTCAATGCTTGAAGATTTCTGGCTGCCAAGACGTGAAGGTGGGCGTGGAACTGAAATCTCAACTCTACCTGGCGGGGAAAACCTTGGGCAGATAGAAGATATTATTTACTTCCAAAAGAAAGTATATCGTTCACTGAATGTTCCTATCAACAGACTTGAACAAGAAGCTCAGTTCTCTCTTGGTAGAACAACAGAAGTCAATAGAGATGAACTGAAATTTCAAAAGTTTATCGATAGACTTCGTACAAGATTTGCTCATCTCTTCTATGGTATTCTGAAAAAGCAATTAGTTCTTAAAGGCATTTGTACCGAAGAAGATTGGGAAGATTGGAAGAGCGATATTACTGTCGACTTTGTAAAGGATAATCACTTTACAGAGATGCGTGATATCGAGGTATTACGTGAAAGAGTACAAACACTTGACATGCTTCAAAACTATGTTGGTGAATATTACTCTAAAGAATGGATTCAAAAGAATGTTCTTATGTTGACAGATGAAGACATTGAGAACATGAAAAAAGAGATTGATGGTGAAGCTGCGGAAGAACCCGAAGAAGAGCCAGTAGAAGAGCCGCAGCAGGAAGTTCCTCCGGCTGGCGGTCAAAAACATAGCATTGATATAAATGTAAAAGGAAATAACTGATGAGTGAAGAAACTGAAGTAATGGATCAAGAGCAACCGCCGCTTGAAATTCGAAATATGATTCAACATGCAATGAATCAGGAATATAGTCAGGCTAATAATATTTTTGGTGATGTCATGACTATGAAACTTAATGATATGCTCGATCAAGAACAAATTCGTATTGCAGATCAAATCTATAATGGAGTTGAGGATGACGAAATTGATCCTGACGAGGAACAGCTCGAACTTGACCTTGAAGCAGAAGGCGAGCTTGAGTCGGAAGATGAGGTCGATGAGGAAGACATCGAAGATGAAGATGAGAATGATTTCGATCCAGAAGAAGAATAATTTGTTCTAAGTAAAAAGTAATAAAGTTATAAATAATAGTAATAAAATGAAAAGTTTTTTACAGCTAAGAGAATTAACCGGAAGGAAACCTGAAGGCCAATTAGTGGTCAATAAAAAATTAGGTAGAATTCAGGTTATGGTTTATAAGGAACGAAATGGTTTTGTTGCCTATATTGATGGTGACAGACTAGACATTTATAAAACTAAAAACGAAGCTGAAAAAGCTGCTACACAGTTTATAAAGGTACTAAAGAAATGAAGCTGATTGCTGAATATACTGAAGACCAGTTGGAAGTTGTCACCGAGGCAACTAAAGACGGCGGCAAAAAGTATGCCATTGAAGGTGTATTCATGTCAGCCGAACAAAAGAATCGTAACGGTAGAATATATCCTCGCCCTGTAATGGAAGGCGCAGTTAACAAATATGTTACTGAGCAAGTTTCAAAGGGTAGAGCAGTAGGTGAATTGAATCACCCTGAAGGTCCTACCGTTAATCTTGACAAAGTTTCTCACAAGATCGAATCCCTTAAATGGGAAGGTAATGATGTTGTGGGTAAGGCGACTATTTTGGAAACTCCTATGGGACAAATTGTTAGAGGTTTGTTGGATGGAGGAGTCAAACTAGGCGTATCAACTCGTGGTATGGGAAGCCTCGAATCTCGTGGTGGCGCCATGGTTGTAAAACCAGACTTTCTACTCAATGCAGTAGATATTGTTCAAGACCCATCTGCTCCTAGCGCTTTTGTTAATGGAGTTATGGAAGGTGTTGAATGGGTATGGAACAACGGCATCATCGAGCCACAGGCAATTGAAAAGATAGAGACTGAAATTAAGAAAGCTCCGCGTGCTGATCTCTACGAGACACAAGTTCGTGAGTTTAAGAATTTCCTCTCGTTGCTCAAATCTAAATAAAAGGAGTCAATTATGACTGAAGATCAAGTAACAGATCAAGAGATTGACCTCCATGATGACAACGATGTCGTGGAAGAAGCTCACGATCCTAAAAATGCTGAAGCACAATCAGTATCTGCTACCGACAAAGCCGGTGAAGCTACTAAGAAAGCTCCAGCTCGCAAAGGTGATAACACAAAGCAAGACCCAATGCCTCGCACAAAAGCAGGTATGATGTCAGCTGCTGTTGGTGCTATGCAAGGCATGTCAAAAGAAAAGCTTGGTGGTGTTCTGACTACTCTCATGCAGAGTACAGATGCAGAAGCTTTTGATGGCGAAGCAATTGCAGAAACACATATTGATCTCGACTACAAAGCAGATTTCAAAGAAGACCTGAATGCTCTGGTCAATGAAGAAGCTACTTTGTCAGAAGAGTTCAAAGAAAAAGCCGAGGTTATCTTCGAAGCAGCTATTAAGTCAAAGCTTGCTGAAGAGATTGACCGTCTCGAAGAGAAATACAACGAGGAATTGGCTGAGGAAGTAGAATCTACTAAATCAGAACTCGTTGAAAAAGTCGACAGCTATCTTAACTACGTAGTTGAGAATTGGATGGAAGAGAACAAACTCGCTGTCCAGTCTGGCCTGAGAACTGAAATCGCAGAAAAGTTCATGAACAGTCTTCGTGACCTGTTTACTGAGTCTTACATCGAGGTTCCAGAATCAAAGGTTGACCTAGTTGACGAAATGGCTGCTGAAATTTCTGAGCTTGAAGAAGCTCATAATTCTGCAGTTGCTAAATCACTTGAAATGCAGGAAGAATTGGAAGTACTGAAGCGCGATGCTATCATCCGTGAAGCTGCTGAAGGTCTTGCTCAAACTCAAGTTGAGAAGCTCAAAGATTTGGTTGAAGATGTAGATTTCGAAGACGAAGAAACTTTCGCACAGAAAGTAGCTACTGTTAAAGAATCATACTTCACCAAAAAAGTAACTGAGTCCGCTGACATTGAAGAAGAAGATGAGGGTGATTCACCTGTAATCGAGTCTCCAATGATGGCTCAGTATCTCTCTGCAATCCAAAAAACTAACAAATAATTTGGGAGTCCAAAAAAATGCAAACCGTATCATACGATAAGTTGATCGAAAAATGGGCACCGGTACTGAACGAAGAGTCAGCGGGCAGCATTAAAGATCATCACAGAAAAGCAGTTACAGCTGCTATCCTTGAAAACCAAGAGCGTGCCTTCATGGAAGAAGCTGCTCAGAACGGCGTTCTTAACGAAGCCGCTCCAACAAACAACACCTCTAATGCAGCTAACTGGAACCCAGTTCTAATTGCATTGGTACGTCGTGCAATGCCTAACCTGATGGCATACGATATGTGTGGTGTTCAGCCAATGTCTGGTCCAACAGGTCTGATCTTCGCAATGAAGTCAACCTATGAGACCACACGTGCAGGCGCTACCGACGGTAACGAAGCACTGTTTAACGAAGCTATTACTGGCTTCTCAGGTGATTCAACTGGCACACAAGCACAGGATCCATCAGGTCTTTCTGGCTTGACTGATTCCAATGCTGACTCAAGCATTGACAACGATCGTACAGGTCCAGACTATGGTGCAGCAATGCCATTGTCATCAGCTGAAGCACTCGGTTCAGTCGGTGGTTCAGACTTTGCTGAAATGGGTTTCACCATTGAGAAAGCAACAGTCACAGCGAAAAGCCGTGCACTGAAAGCTGAATACTCACTGGAACTGGCTCAGGATCTTAAAGCCATTCATGGTTTGGATGCTGAAACAGAACTGGCTAACATTCTCTCAACTGAGATCATGGCTGAAATCAACCGTGAAGTTATCCGTACTGTTAACTCACAAGCTAAGACTGGTGCACTAACTTCTAACACAGCAATCAACGGTATCTTTGACTTGTCAACAGATGCAGATGGTCGTTGGTCAGTTGAGAAGTTCAAAGGCCTGATCGTACAGATCGAGCGTGAAGCAAACGTAATTGCTAAAGAAACCCGTCGCGGTAAAGGTAACTTCATCATCTGTTCTTCAGATGTTGCTTCTGTCCTTTCTGCTTCAGGTATGCTCGACTATGCTCCTGCAATGTCAACAACCCTCGCAGTAGACGACACCGGTAACACCTTCGCTGGTGTACTGAACGGTCGTACCCGTGTCTATATTGACCCATATGCAACAGCTGATTATATCACTGTTGGTTATAAGGGTACAAACCCATATGACGCAGGTCTCTTCTATTGCCCATACGTTCCATTGACAATGGTACGTGCAGTTGGTGAAGACACCTTCCAGCCTAAGATTGGATTTAAGACCCGCTACGGCATGGTCTCTAACCCATTCGTAGATACATCTAACGTATCTGGTCGTGACGGTTTGGCAACAAACAAAACCAACCAGTACTATCGTATCTTCCGCGTGGACAACATCCTCGCCTAATAAAAATAAAATAAAAATAGACTGGGGCAGCTTCGGCTGCCCCTTTTTTAATATGAAAATCGTATAAATAGTACATGGCGACGTTAACAGAAAATTTTAATTACTTACAACCTACTAGTTTTAAGTTAGTTATTGATAGAAGAAACTATCCTAATTTGGAATTCTTCTGTCAGTCAGTAACACATCCTGGTATGTTAATTAATCCGGTTGAGTTGGGAATACCTCGACTCGCTGGGTTACCAATTCCAGGCGAATCACTTACATTCAACGAATTGTCTACCAATATTCTTTTAGATGAAAATATGAACTCATATTCAGAGATGTATAACTGGATTCTAAGACTTATAAATAACAATATGGGAAATGGTGGTAGAGGAAGTATCGCCACAGACACGAGTACTCCAACGTATGCAGATATAACATTGTCAATTCTTTCAAGTCATAACAATCAGACAAAACAGGTAAGATACTTAGATTGTATTCCAACGTCACTTGGTGATATTCAATTTGAGTCAACTGCAGACGGTCAGTCTTTTATTACATTTGCAGCATCATTTAGATTTAATTACTTTAAGTTGGTATAAATGGCAGAATCAAAAGCAAGACTAATTGCAGGAAACTTTACAACTACCGGAATTCCAGCTGATATTACTGGAGCCACAGGTGGTGCCGCAGGTGGAGTAGATTCTGCTACAACATTATCTCTTGTCGGTATTGATGGTATTGTAAGAGAACATAGTCATACAATTTCTACTAACTACACACTTGACTCTGCAAAGAATGGATTAGTTGCCGGTCCAATCTTTATAGATAGTGGTGTAACAGTAACCATTAACGATAGTGCAACATTGGTGATAGCATGAGTACACTACACGCAAATACAGTAGAGACATCATCAGGTGGTCCTGTCACGCTGACTAAGCAGAGTGCGGTAAAGGCATATTTTCAAGCTAATCTTGAAACTCCCGCAGTAAATGAAAGCCTGAATATTACGTCTCTTACAGATGTTGCAGGTGGCAGACACGATTATGCATACACCAATAATTTTTCAACTGCAACGTATGCTAGTGCAACTGGCGGCGGTGGCTCTACATCAAACTTTACATTAGCGAATGTATCAACCCCAACAGACGCAAAACTTACGAGTAAGGTAAGAACAGACACAGTGTATGCCCACGGCGGATCATATGTTTTTAACCCACCGGCGTGTTGTGTTGCAAATATGGGAGACCTAGCATGAGTGAGATAAAAGTAGACACGCTCACCGGCAAGACCTCCGCTGGTGACATTACTGTTACATCTGAAGGTGGGGCAGCAACGCAATCACTTCAGCAGGGGTTGGCGAAGATGTGGGCGCAAATCAATCAATCATCTTTCAGTATTCTGGACAGTATAAACGTATCTTCGGCATCAGACGATGGAACCGGTGTATTTACTGTGACAAGAAGTAATAACATGAGTAACTCTAATTACCCAGTTGCTACAGCGTCTATGGGTGACAGGGTTGGTCTACTTGGTTCAGATGGCAACAATTTTACAACCAGTCAAAACAACTTCACTCTAAATGACAGTAGAAGTGCTGCTTTTGCAGATTGGGACCGCAACTGTATAGTTGCGACAGGAGACCTAGCATAATGGCTGGAAAAATTATAGCAGACACCCTAGAACACAGCACCGCAGGTTCTCTGGATACATCTTATGTGGTGAATGGTAGTGCGAAGGCTTGGGGAAACTTGAATACTCAAACTAATTCTATACGAGATGCGCTGAACGCAAGTTCAATGACAGACCACACTACTGGCACTTATTCTTTGAATTTTGCAAACGCTTTTTCAACGGCAGATTATGTCTTTCAAGGTTCTTCTCAGATTGATGCTGTAAATCTTAGCAGTAATTCAAACTGGATAAATGTCAGCGGAAATAGAGATACGTCAAACCCATCTTCTACGTCACATAAAGTAGTTGTCGGACGAGTAACAACCGAAGCAGAGTTTGATACTTTGTACACATATCTGACATATCACGGAGACCTTGCCTGATGACTAGTAAAACTCGATTACTTGCAAATCTTATTAAAGGTAATACCGGTGATATTGACCAGTCGTATTTTGACGAATTGGTAGATAAGTCTATATCACCAAAAACTTTATCATTAGCAGTAGATGTTTTATCAGCCGGTCATGAAGGTGATTGGGTATGGTCATGGGACGCGACTAGTAGTTTGCCATATGCAAGAGATAAAATTACAAACGAAAATCAAAGTAATGTTCCAATCTATAAAAAAGGAACATATTCATTAAAGAATTTTACTGCATATTCTACATACGGTGCGGCAACTCAACCACATAAGATATTCTTAAAATGGATCGATGAACCAGGCACTGCTAATTTGGTCCCTTGGGTAACTTATGATAGTGCCGAGAATCAATTCTTTGATGGGGTTAGAAGTGCAGATTCTGGTACTCGAGTGCAAACTCTGTCATTTTCTGTCCCGGAAAATATTACACCTCCTACCCTTAATACCACTACTACTACATATAATGTAGGTGTAGCAAATGGTCAATACATGTATACAGGCATTGCTATGGGTAGCGGCGTTGAGATCGGACCATTGCGTAGAGGAAATACATATAATTTTGCTTTAGATGGAACGACAGCTGGCCATCCTTTTTATATTGCTACTTCACTAGCAAATTTTTCTGCTGGTACATATGCTGATGAATATACTCATGGTGTTACAAATTCTAGAGCCACCGAAAATACTTCACTGACATTTACCGTGCCGGATTCTGCACCAGATACATTATATTACCAGTGTGGTAATCACCAAAATATGCAAGGCACTATAACAGTAAAGGATCTGGCATTAGATTCTACAGGAGACGGAAATTATATTGTTCATTGGCAGCATAGTCAAGAAGGACATAATGTTCCATGTGAAATTAAATTAGTCCCTAGTATTGTTTCCCAAATGTGTTTGGCATGGGATGCAACATTAGGTAAATTTGTACCTCAAGATCTTAATGATTATATGAATAAGACTCCATCATTTACTAACAGAATTACAAGAGAGATTGAGTCAAGATCTATCGATAGCAGTGGAAGTTTATCCTTAATTGATTCTGCTTATATAGTGTCTAAAGTTGGTGGCACCGGCACGGACTCAGCAGCTGTAATTAGTCTTATAGATTCTCGATCACAGCTTGAGAGTCATACAACATTGGTTCAAGATGGAGCACTATCAGTACTTGCAGGTACTGCAAGATGGTATGCACCTAGAAATATAACAATAAAAAGAATAAGAGGTCATCTTGGAACTTCAGCAACTGGAGCTTCAGTTGAAATTGCCATTAAGAAAAATGGATCATCTATAACAACATTATCTATTCCAGATGGACAAGCATCTGCATCGTCAACGGGATTAAATTTATCAGTCAATGAAGCTGATTATATCACGGTTGATATCACACAAATTGGATCTACAGTTGCTGGATCTGATCTTAATTTAGTATTGAATTATCAATAGGAGTTAATAAATGGCATTCTCAGCTGAACGGATCTCGCAACTACAAGAACAATATGGACTTGATAGTGCACAGACTGATCTAAAACTTTATTATATCGAAAATGGAACAGAAGAACAAAAAAATGCGCTAGTGGTTTCGGAGTGGTCTGATCCTAACACAGCCACGTACACTTCGGTAAATGGTAGTCATTATTATGTACTCGCATGGGGAGAACACACAGTATCATCAGATGCTACGGAGGTAACAGAGTAATGTATTTTAAGCTATTAACAAATCACACATCATATGGAGGCGCCACTAATTTGGATGATGGCCATCGTAGATTTATGATGCACGATCTTTTTCAAATGATGACCGGTGCTATTACTCAAACCTCGCAACTTAATTCTACTGTGTGGAAGGTCGATGCTAGTGTGATTACTGGTGCGGCCCCTACTGCCGGTATATATACCGCGGGTGCTTATAACACACACACTAGTGCAACCTATAATGCTCATTTTTTTGAAGTTATTAAAAAGCATTATGGTTATAAAACAAATAATGGTTTTACAGCCACACGAACATTCAGACTACATTGGATTGATGATTACGGGCTCGGGCCTCGTATGACAACACATACATCTAATAATCCCATGCCAGGAAGTACAGGCTCAAACTGGGTAAATAGCGCCGGCACCACTGGTTATCATTATCGCTTTCTTGACTCACCTTCCAGTTCGTATTCTTGGGAAGGTATTATTAACGATGATATTATTATCTTTCAAGTGTCACGCGGTGGACCATACACAAGTGGTACATACATATATACATCTGTGATGGCAGATCAAGAATATCAACCTACTATTGACGATCATTATCTTACAGTAAATCAATATTATTGTCCTACTGCTATGGGTAACTGGTCAGACAATAATCTTCATTCTGAATTAGTAAATAGGTATGCTTCGACCTCGAACGGTGCGCATTGGCATCAACAGTCTTGGGGTAAATCTCAAGTTTATGGTGCGAATCAAAATGGTGTAAACTTAGCTATTAATAGTAATGGTCAACAACATAAAGGTTATTATGCCACAGGAGCCTACAACAATGGTAGATATGCTTCTACATGGCCACCAATGTGGCACGATATGCCGAGCGGAGTACCTATAGCAAACGGAGACACTGGTTACCAAATGTACCCAATGTATCTTGTATCTAATTATGGTTATGACTCACATGGCAACGGTTCAACTGGATACCATTATGATTATAGATCTAACGGAAGAATGATGGGTTTATGGAGAACAAATGATAATTCATATGCTACCGGTGAAAGGGTAGTAGATGCCAGTGGTACTGCTTGGCGCGCGTTCAGATCTTGGAAATGTGGTGGCGGTTATGGCGGCAATGGTGATGCCGGTTATAGAGTTGCAATAATTATGGCTAAAGAGGATGCCGCCTAATGGCTGATGTCCTCATTGCACCAACATATGATGCGATGGATTCTGATTATTCGATACGAGTAATCAATGATATGAATTATAACTTGATATATTTTAGTGATGGTGATGACTTTTTAATTAATAAGTATACTTCTGATGTCAGTTTAATTTTTGAAACAGGCAATATTTCAGCAGTTGATTCTGGTGGCGATTCTGCAGGATCTGGCGGCGGTGGAAGTGGTAGCCCAACAAACGTACAAAGGTGGATAGCGTAGGGTAAAAATGGAATTAAAAGAACTTAAATTATTTGACAGACTTTGTTGGGCAAAAGAAAATCTTGAGCCTTATCAGTCAGACTATCGCGTTGTCTTTGAAGTTGACGTTGATAACCCTGCAAGTGTGCTTGTGCCTGATCCAAATTGGATGGCGTGTGCAATGTATGGTGGTATTCTTCCACCTGTGTGGGTATATCATGAGCTTGCTGATGATGAAGCGAAACCATATTTTAAGAAACATACTCGTGGTTATCTGTTACATGAAACAGAACCGATGCCTCCTA
>ERZ891134.878-NODE-878-length-22638-cov-23.109064_pt1 | contig 22638 bp, 20 predicted proteins | sample MGYA00520888_ERZ891134 | MGnify/ENA primary metagenome ERZ891134 (study PRJEB32303, sample SAMEA104408692) | aquatic metagenome | biome: Brackish water; feature: Coastal; material: water | place: Baltic Sea | collected 2014-10-23 | depth 10 m ... | reverse complement strand
AGTGAACCGTTGAGATCCTTGTCAGATACAGGATTTGAGCTGAGATCTGAACTGATTGGTGTCTTATCCACAATGACGAGGAACATCAGCGGCTGAATTTCGTGGGGTGTGATGCACGCACCGCAGGGTTGGTTGAGCAATGCTCCAATCCGATTCAAGGGGAAGGTATGAAAATTTCGATAACGCCCTTAGATAAAATCCGATTAACTAGCAGGTTGTGATGTTGACAGGATGCTTATATTAATCTTAAGAAATCGCATCTTCTGCGTGAGATGATCGGACCACTTGAGTGAAAAATGTAATATTTAGGCCGCCATTCGTTATGTTTTAGCTATGCTTTTTAGTTGCATTTGCAAGACGTTATTGTTTGTCTTCTTGGACTGAATAGAAGACAGACTGGACGATGATTTTAAAGTTATTTAGTTGGTCGACAATTGTTTTGATCCCAGCCTCGTCGTCATCGGTAAGCAAGGGATACTGGCGATGAAAGGATACAGTAAATGACCCATCCATGCTAATAAGGTTGGTTCTTTCGTGATAGATGAATGAGGAGCACAGGCGCTTTGTTGCTAATTGAGCCATAGCGTCTTGCCCTTTTTTAAATACCCTATCGATCTGGAAGTGTATATATTTATCCTTTCCTGCATTCGCTTGTGGGTTGAATTCGGCTTCGTCTGATTTGGCGAACTCTGATTCTATGGATTTGGTTGATCCTACTTCGTCAATACCCTCAATGGTCCAAGTCATCCCATCAAGTAAAACATTTACTTTTGCCCACTCTGGTTCTTTCATCCAGATGTCTAAGTCGCATTTATACCCCTCTTTTTTTAGCCCTTCGTAAATGTTTCGACTCGTTAGTTCAAAGGTTACCAATAGGTCACACAATTTATTTCCCCCGCAACCCTAACGGGCTTGAGGCAGAACGGGACTTGTGTTTGTTTCAACACCTATTTTATTTGGGGATTGATTCAGTCAAGAGGTGAATTGATGGATAGGAATGTATAAAAAGCACCTCTTAATGGTGAGTGCGTTATTGAATATGATTTCTTGTGAGCAAGTCGTCAACTCAGGTGATTGTGTTGACGGTGGCGCACTGCATGGCTGTAAGCAGCGACCTATTCCTCATGCATTTCATTTCTATTGCCGAGCTCGATGTGCCTGCGGTCAGTCGATCCATGAGCTTGGATCTCAATCTTGTGAGTTGAGCCTGAAAGGTTTATTCCGCTCAAAATAAGCCGTTGGTAGGGGCATTCCAGCGGGCGATCGCGCGTTGCCCCCGCTCGAAGCCCAGGATGCAGATTGTTCCTGTGCCGAGCTGGAAGTAGCGCCCACCTGCTGCACCGAGTCCCAACCATGTGCCTGTTAAGGCACGTAGCACGTGCCCATGGGCAAAGAGGGCAACATCCCCCTCACCCGGAGCCGCTAAGGCGATAGCAATGGTGTGTTCGCAGCGTTGTTGTACAGATTCCGCGTCTTCCCCATTGGGGCAGCCATGACTCCATACCGTCCAGTTCGGATTGGTCTTGCGAATCTCGGGGGTTGTGATTCCTTCGTAATCGCCGTAATCCCACTCGCGCAAGCTGTCCATGATGTGACGTTGTTGGCCAAGGCCGCCCAGCTCACATGTGCGTGTTGCCCGTTGCAGTGGTGAACTAAAAACGGCTGCAAACTGATGAGTGGTGAGCGCAGGCGCAAGTTGCTTTGCCTCTTCTTCGCCCTCAGGCAATAAAGGCAGATCGGTGCTGCCTGTGTGTCGTCCGTTTTTGGCCCATTCCGTGGCTCCGTGTCGAAGCAACCAGAGCTGACGTTCGTTACCCATGGTGTGGATCAGTGCGCTGTTGTGCTGGTGGCTGTTGATCTGGTGGCTGTCTTGTTCCTCTTAAGTCCGAATGTCAAACCAGTCATGTCCAGTGACGGGCATCTTTGAGAACAACACCCTGCTCACGCTTGCTGTGCTTGGGCCGCGCTCACACCACAGACGTAATTCGTTCAAGGCTCTTTCGCCTCCCTCCGCCTGAACTTCCACGCTCCCGTCTTTGAGGTTGCGAACCCAGCCACAAAGACCAAGATCGATGGCTCGTTGTCGGCAACTCTGTCTGAATCCCACCCCTTGCACGCTGCCTTCGATCAGAAATCTCCAGCGTTCCTTTAAGGGTTGCTGTGGCTGACGCGTGGTCTTTATGAATCCGTCGCGATCTGTGTCGCCACGGTTTCGAGAGCGGCGCGCCATCGGCATGAGATCGTCGAAGAGCTGGCCCAGTGAAGATGCACCCAGCTTGCGTGAACGGTCGGAAGTGCCCATCCCTCTTCTCTGCGATCAACATGCCAGCCATCAACCTGCCACAGCGGTTGCCATCTGCCCATAGGTTCCTCGCTGAGCTCCCAGCGGTGAAATTCATGTCCCATCCACTGATCACCCGCTTTCAGGAGCAAGCTGTCGTGGGATGCCGTTAAGTGGCGATAGCCCACCTGCAATCTCCCGCGTTGGGCGTGAAACGGTAAGACCCCTGCCATGGCATGGGTTTGTCCCTCCCCATCCATCAAACTGGTTCCCAGCATCAACATCCCGCCGCATTCGGCGTACAGCGGTTTGTGTTTTACCCAGTTGCGCAGGCCTAACAGGCTTTGTTGGCATCGGCTCAGTTGTTCGGCATGCAGTTCAGGGAAGCCTCCAGGGATCACAAGTCCATAGGCCGCTTGCGGCAACGGCTCGTCCTCCAAGGGGTGCCAAGGGATCACCGGCATCCCCAGTGCCTCGAGGCAATCCTGCATCTCGGGATAACGGAAATGGAAGGCGTTGTCCTGGGCGACGGCCACTGGCAGTGGCTCTCGCTGGGTGTCCTGTGCCAGAGCGTTCGCGAGCACGGTTTGGATCGGTTCTGGACCTCGCGTTGGCGCTGCCATCAGCCTCTCAAAGACCCCCATCTCCAGATGTTGATCAGCGATCGCTGCCCATTGCCCCAGGCGAACATTCAGTTGATCGAGTTCGTGGGCTGGAGCTAAGCCCAAATGCCGGCTGGGTAGTTCGAGGCTTGAATCCCGCGGAAGACAGCCCAGGCAGGGCACGTCAATGGACGCCAAGACATCTTCGAGAAGCAAGCGATGGCGCTCAGTGCTGACGCGATTGAGCACCACACCAGCCAGTTGCACGTCGGGGTCGAGATCACGAAATCCGCTCACGAGGGCGGCGAGCGATCGCGCTTGGCCGCCGGCATCCACCACCAGCACCACTGGCAAATTCAGGTGTTTGGCGACGGCGGCGCTGCTTCCTTCGCCCGTTGAGCCGATCCCATCGAATAGGCCCATCACCCCCTCCACGAGGGCTAAGTCGCAGCGACCTCCATAGCCATGGAAACTGGTCTTCACCCAGTCGGGTCCGCACAAGGGCAGGTCGAGATTGCGACAAGGGCGCCCGGCGCTGGCCCCAAGCACTTGGGGGTCGAGGTAATCAGGCCCCACCTTGAAAGGTTGGATGCTCAATCCCCTCTGTTGGGCCCAGGCGATCAGGCTGAGGCTGAGCAGAGTTTTGCCGCTGCTGCTCGATGGAGCAGCGATCACACAGGCCATGCTGCTCAGCTAGGAATCAACTCAGAAGCTTGGCAGCCAGAGGGGCAGCTGCAGCTAGGAGCGGGTTTGAGGAGTCGTGCCCACCTTCAAGGAGGCGAGCCATGTCGGCTTCCACATGGGTATGGAGCAAGGGCACCACTTCTTCCACGAGTTCCATGCTGGCCATGCCCCCAGCTTCAAGGCGCATGCAACCCCCGGATTCTGCGCAGAGAATCACGCACATCGCCCCGCCATGCTCGGGTTTGGAAATCATCCGCAGTCCCACGATTTGTCCTGGATGAATGCTGGGTTGCCCCATGGGTACGGGAGACACCCGCAGCGGCACCTCTGTTCCATCAGGACGTTGGAACATCCCACTGATATCGGAATCGCCGGTTTTGGCATCATGCCGACCGGTCTCTTTCAGGGTCCAACCCAGTCGATCTGCAATCCAAGAGGCCAACAGAAGGCCTTGGACAGGGTGATCTCCCTCGACATCGATGTCGAGTTGCACCACATGGCTCAGGGCATCGCGGCGGTGCGGGGGATCAAACACCATCGCCAGGGTTTGATGCCAGCTGCCCAGCCTCAGCCAGTTGAGATCATTCACGGCTTGCCCGCTTGCGAGCCTGGTGGCGAGAAGGTTCAGGCAGTAAGAGGGATCACCAAGAGCGGAATCGAGAATCAGCCTGCGAGGACTGATCGAGAGCTGCTCCAATAGCTCAGGCGATTCATCGAGCGGCCCGTTCCACCACACCCAAGAGGGCAGGTCATCGGGGAGCAAGGGCTGCAAGGTGTTGAGTCCTTCCTGCAGGGCTTTCGTTCCACCGCGGAGCACCACCACATCACCACAGGCAACGGTGCCCCCGCCTTCTTCCGGTAAGGGGCAATAAGCGGCCACCAAGGTTTCCAACGGGCGTGTGGAATCCAAACTTGGCGCCAGGGTGATCAAGCGCCGTGGTCTGAGCGTGCTTAAGGCCCCGTCAACATGTTGACCACGAAGGTCATCACTGGTTTTGCTGCCATCAACCTTGGCCAGACTGTTTGACACCGAGCTCCCCAAGGGCGGGGTGCTGAGGGGGAGATCAAGCTCAAGGATTGCTTTCCGCCCAGCCTCTTCCACCTCGTCGCGTTGGACACCCATGATTGGGCCCTCGATTCTGCCCGTGCGGACCAGCTGTTGTTCCACCCAGGCTGGCTGCCAGATCAACAGGCAAAAGGTGTGGGCCCCAATGCTGCTGGCTTGGTCGCGGGACCACAATTGATTGAGGTAATTGGAAACCTCCGATGGAGGGAGCTCGAGGGGAGTTTGAAGCGTGAGCTGAGGGGACATGCTGCGGCCTGAAGGAGGGCGGTATCGAGGTGAGCTTGGGTGTTGTTTGGGGCTGTCTAGGGGCGACGCCAGAGCAGGCCGTCTCGTGCCAGCAGGGCGTCAGCAGCGGCAGGTCCCCAGGTGCGTGACTCGTAGGGATGGATCGGCAACTTCCAGGGGCTGTCTTCGATGAGTTCCAACAGAGGGGTATAGAGCCTCCAAGCTGCCTCGACTTCATCGCTCCGCGTGAACAGCGTTGGATCGCTCAACATCGCGTCCGCCAGTAGGCGTACATAGCCCTCATCAGAGGGTTCACCAAAGGATTCGTCGTAAGAGAATTCCATTTCGACAGGCCGGCTGCGCATGCCGGAACCTGGAGATTTCACTTCAAATTTGAACTCAGCACCCTCATCGGGCTGAATGCGCAGGATGAGCTGGTTGGCTGTTGGACTGCCACCGGCAGCATCGAAGAGGTGAACGGGTGCTTCGCGGAAGGTCAAGACCACTTCGCTCAGACGCTTGGCGAGGCGCTTGCCGGTGCGCACATAGAAAGGAACGCCCTGCCAGCGCCAGTTATCGATGAACAGCTTCATCGCCACGTACGTTTCCGTGGTGCTGTGGGGATCGACGCCTGGTTCTTGCCGGTAGCCGCTGAGAGGTGCGCCATCGCTGCCTCCAGGCCCGTATTGACCGCGGATGCAGCAGTTCCAGGGTTCAAGTTCATCGGCCAGGCGTGCCGCTTGAAGAACCTTGGCCTTTTCACTGCGGATGGCCTCTGGATCAAAACGTCCAGGGGTTTCCATGGCGGTGATCGCCAACATTTGGGTGAGGTGGTTTTGCACCATGTCGCGCAGGGCGCCAGAGGTTTCGTAGTAACCGGCGCGTTCCTCCACTCCGACGGTTTCAGAGGCAGTGATCTGAACGCTGGAGATGTAGTTCCGATTCCAGATGGGCTCGAAAATCGCGTTGGCGAACCGCATCACCATGATGTTTTGGACCGTTTCCTTCCCGAGGTAGTGGTCGATGCGAAAGATCTGGTTCTCTTGGCCGCAGCCTTGAACCACCCTGTTCAGGGATTGAGCGCTGCCGTAGTCCCGTCCGAATGGTTTTTCAATGACAACGCGGCTGCGCTGGGGATCTTTCAGCAGGCCAGCATCGGCCAGGGCTCGGCAGCCACCCGCATAAAACTTCGGCGACACCGATAGGTAGAAGGTGCGGTTGCTTCGTGTGGCTCTTTGACGGTCGATCTCCTGAAGTCGACCCCCGAGCTTCACGACGTCTTCAGGTTTCTGAAGGTCCACCGGTTCGTAAAACATTCCGGCGGCAAATTGCTCCCACGCTTCGGGATGGTCGCGAACCTTGTCACCCATCGCCTCAGCCATTTTGCTGCGGAATTCTTCGTCGCTCCAAGGTCTTCTGGCGCAGCCCAGGAGGGCAAATTCGCTGGGAAGTCGTCGTTGCTGAAATAACTCGAAGAGGGCTGGAACCAGCTTGCGATGGGTGAGGTCGCCGCTCGCTCCAAAAATCACCAGGCACTGTGGAGCGATAACCCGTTCCTGTCGCAGCCCAACCCTGAGTGGGTTCGTGATCGTTGCGGTCATGGCTACAGCAGCTCTTAGGCAGGTTTAACCAGGATTTCTCGATCGGACAGCGCAATTGTTCCTGCAGGCCGTGTTTTGTGGCTGTCTCCTGAAAAACAACAGGATTAGACATTAAAAAAGCCCGCTTTTGGCGGGCTTGATTCATTTACATCAGAGGTTTAGTAAGTCTCAACGTGCCAGCGGTGAGCCTTCTTGAGTGCAGGGCGAAGCTCGGACCAATCGAGGCCTTTGGCCTCTGCTGCCGCAGACATGGCTTCATCAATACCGGGCTCCATGCCACGCAGACCGCAGATGTAGACGTGAGTTTTCGGATCTTCAATCATCGCGAAAATCTCATCAGCGTGTTCAGCCACCCGGTCTTGGATGTACATCCGACCACCTTTGGGATTCTGCTGTTCGCGGCTGATGGCTTTGGTGTAGCGGAAATTGTCGGGATATTCCTTCTCGTAATGAAGGAAGTCCTCGTCATAAAGCAGGTTGGCTGTCTTGGGTGCTCCCATGAACAACCAAGCTTTGCCTCGGAATTTCCATCCGTTCTCTTTTCGTTCCTTGGCCTCAAACATGCGACGCAGATACGTGCGCATGGGGGCGATGCCGGTGCCGGTGGCCAGCATGATCACATTGGCTTCCTCGTCCTCAGGGAGGAGCATTTCTTTGCCAACGGGTCCTGTGATTTTGACCTTGGTTCCAGGCTCAACATCACAGAGGTAAGTCGAACAAACACCGTTGATGGTTTCTCCATCCAGTTCGTACTGAAGGTGTCGCACGCAGAGGGACACCGTGTTGCCCTCGAGGTTGTCGCCGTGGCGCGTACTTGCGATGGAGTACAAGCGCAGTTTGTGGGGCTTCCCTTTGGCGTCTTCGCCAGCGGGAACGATGCCGATGCTTTGACCTTCCACATATTCGAGTTGTGGATCACCACCGCTCAGATCGAAGGTGATGTGTTGCACCCGACCAATCGCGCCGTCTTTAAGGAGTGAATAATTTTCTGTGACTGTTCCCAAAAAGGGAGCTTTGGGTTTGTAGAGATTGACCGGCACAGCTTTGGCCGCGGGCTTTGGTTGGGAAGTAGTCACAGGCTTCGATCGTGCTGGGGGTGCGGATTTAATGGGTGCGGCTGCCGGCTCTGAGCCCGCTGGACTCACGGACTGGATGCGTGCCCCTGAAGAGAGGAGCATGCGCATCGTGTCGCGAAGCCGGCTGTAAAGGACGTTTAGGCGAGTGTGCTCTACGCGACGTCCACCCAATCCTGTGCAGACAATCGTGAATGTCCTTTCATCAGAGGTTGTCTGCGGAGACGCGTTTACTCGCATTGAAAACGTCCTGTTATGGCGCGACTATAAGCGTCACCACTGACTTGCAAATCAGTTTTCGCTGAATTGAAGTTTCTTCCTTAGAGTCAGCGTCATCAATCTCTCAGGATTAGAAGCGAAAACGGTTTGGCATCTTTCAGTGGTCTGACACAACTGAAGCGCGGCGAAACGCCCAGAGGAGAGGCGATGTCGTCGCATCACCAGCCCATTGAACAGACTGTTGAAAGGATGTCTGATGGCGTTCGCCGCCTTGCTGCTCAGCTGCTCACACCGGTATCTGCGGATCAGATCTGGGCTGTTTTGACGGATTACGACCAACTCAGTGCTTTCATTCCCAACCTTGCAAGCAGCCGGTTACTGCTTCGAGAAGGAAATAAAGTTCATTTGCAACAAGAGGGATGTCAGCAATTCCTAGGAATGAAATTTTCGGCTTCCGTAGAGCTGGTGCTTGAAGAATTTGCTCCTGAGGGGACGCTGAAATTCAAGATGAAAAAGGGTGATTTTCGGCGCTTTGAGGGAACCTGGAGGTTGAAAACCATGCCAGAAGCAACGGCTCTTTTCTACGAACTCACGGTTCAGGGATGTTTAGGGATGCCAATCGGCTTGATTGAACAACGACTGCGTGACGATCTCACCACCAACCTCAAAGCAGTTGAAGCAGAAGCGCGACGCAGATCTCGTTAGTTGTTGGCTGATCTTTTGACAGCCTGATGGCAATCCATTGGATTGGGATTGGTTTTTTGTTGTTGCGTTCGACCGTGGTGGTCTAGATCTCCAGAACCTGGTGTGTGCTGTCTGCTTGCGGCCTAGTTCATCCACGGTTTGGCATAAAAAAACTCCCCCCGAGAGGAGAGTCTTTGATCAAACTCGATGAAATTTCATCCAGTTCTTCAGTAGCCCCAAGGGGATTCGAACCCCTGTCGCCTCCGTGAAAGGGAGGTGTCCTAGGCCTCTAGACGATGGGGCCAAGAACGTGATCGAAAAGTCTTCTGAACTTCCGCCACCTTGTGAAATTAAGGTTCAGCCTGACCCTCCGTCAAGACAACGTTCTCCTTCTCTTGACCTTGGCCCTGCCAGACGGGCACGTTGAAGGTGAAGCAAGCTCCTTTGTCTGGTTCTGAGATCACCCAGATCCGGCCGCCATGGACTTCAACAATGCGCCTGCAGACCGAGAGTCCAACCCCGAAGCCTGAGGCTCCAGCTGATGTTTGAGGGAGCCGGACGCGGTCAAGAAAAATGCGCTGTTGCTCTTCTTCCGGAATCCCTGGCCCGCTGTCGCAGATACTCACCTGCACCCACTGACTCGTGCGATGAAGCATGGTCAAGGAGATCAAACCTCCGTTGGGTGTGTACTTCAGCGCATTTTCCAGCAAATTCAGGAGCACCTGGCGCATCCTGCGCTGATCGGCAAACACCTTGGGAAGATCCGCAGGGATGTCGGTGTGGATGGTCACATCTCTGCCGAGCCAAAGTTTCTCGAGTTCCAGAATCGCTTCGGCGGCAACACTGGCTAAATCCAGGCGCTGGGGGTTGAACAAGGCCTCCCAGCGTGTGCTCCCCACCTCCAACAGATCCATGGAAAGCAGCGCGATTTCCTCGAGGCGTCTTTTGAGGACATCCCTGAATCGATGGATATCGATTTGGCCTAGTTCTTGACTTTGCACAGCAAGCGTGGCCGCGGTGAGTGGTGTACGCACTTCATGGGCCACCATGCGCAGCAAGCGCTCTTGGGCTTGCAGGCGGTCAATCAGGGTTTCGTTTTCCTGACGCAGCACCAGCAACTGATCCTCGAGCTGAAGCTCTCTTTGGGTGCGGCTGCCGTCGAGCTCTGTTGGCTTGAGACTCAAGCCAAGGCCACTCACCACCTCGTCTTGCTGCCAGCGCGGCAACCAGCCACGCAATTGCTGAAAGATGCTGCTGCCCGCAAACACCTGTTTTGGCTGCGGTTGCAGCTTCACCAACGATGGGGTGACAACCAAGCGGTGCAGTTCCAGCAACTCAGGTTGTTGGCTTGGATCTGAGATTTGAAGACTGACGTCGAACCCGCAATCTTCGTTCTGCAGGAATTCGACCAACTCGCGGAGGTCGCGGCTGGACAGATGGTGGCGACCAGCAACGAGTAACAAACTCAGTTGTTGGCGCGGATTGCGATCAATCCCATCCACCGACGGAGCTTCGCAATGTTGAGGCTTACCTTATGGGTTTTTGACCTGTCCCGCAGATCCGCTAAGAAGAAGGAGAACACTCTGTTGTTACCTAGGAGACGGCATGTCCCTTCTGCCGCTTGAACAACGGGGCTCAAAGCCACCGAACGGAGAGCCTCCAGTCTCCGAAAGGATGTACTTAGACAGCAATCTGAGGCGGTGGTTTGCGCGGAACCTTGGACTCTGGAGGTCTAGACGTCAATATCTTTTCAACAATGAGGAAGTCTTTTTCCTGGACATGATGATCCGGGTTGAGATCTTCTCGGAATTTCAATTTGGTGAGCCTCGCTACCGCTTCAGTTGGTGGCCTGAACGGGAAACAGACTTTTTTGATCGAAACCCCCGTTACGAGAAGGCCGGCGTCATGGAAGCCACATTGATGGGCCACCAACTCCAGCGGAATCGTGCCTACCTAGAGCCAACGGCTCACCGCACGCAGATCAGGCAGGTGGATGAACACGAAATGATCTTCGAATCTCATTATGGAGACTGGGATGTGCAGGAGTACACCCGGATGATTTATGACGACCGCTATCGCTCTCGAGCCATTTACAGCTGGCAAAACAACGTGCTCGAGATCGTTGAACATCACCACGAAACGCGTATGGAGGATGCATCAGCTCCGATTCCGGTCTGAAAAAGATCCTGTTTGGGTCAATTTGGGTCAAATTTGGACATCTTTCCACTAGCCCTAAGCGGTGAAGATGCGGCACCATGGCTGCGTATTCCGGTTTGATCCTTTGCGTCCCCTTAACCGACTCCGTTCTGCTCTGTCGGCACCATTGCTTTTGCTGCCTCTCTGCTTAGCAGCTCCTGCTGCGATGGCTCAGTCGGCCGCCAAGGCGCCAACGTCGCCTGCCAGCAATGATGACGTATTCCTGTATCGCGGCATGGGGTCGTCCTTCGTTTGCAACGCGCGCACAGCAGGGATTGAGTTTCCGAAAGCTGTTGGCGTTGCGGCGGCAACCTATGTCCAACTTCTGAATGGACGCCACGGTGGCAAGGTTGCATCCACAGGCAACAAGAAGCTGACCAATGAGCAGCTGTTTGCCGGTGCCGAATTTCAAATCATCACCGGTGCCATGCAGTTCTGTCCCGACAAGGTGCCTGCCGACGTCAAGACCAAGGTGGAAGAAGCGTTGAAAAAAGCGAAGGCCGCAAAAAAATAAGCCGATCCTCTCGGAGTGAGAGTGGAGACACCTAGTCCAGGCCTGGTGCCTCCACGGCAGTGACGCCTGCACGCCAAGATCGGTGTAGAGACTCCTGCCCATGGCTTCCGCCTCCACCACTGCTCCGACGATCCGGCTGAAGGATTACAAGCCTTTTCCTTGTCGCATTCCATCCATTGCTTTGGATGTGGTGATCGGCTCTGATTCGGTTGAGGTCAGCTCGCGCATGGAGCTGACTCCGGTGTTGGGATCGGAGCCGCAAGCCCTCGAGCTTCAAGGGGTGGATTTGCGCTTGCAATCGATTGCCATCGATCACCACGAGCTCAAACCTTCTGACTACAGCATTACTTCGGAAAAACTGATCATTCACCAGCCCCCGCAGGTGCCTTTTCAGCTCAAGACGGTGTGCAGGATTGACCCGCAGGCCAATACCTCGCTTGAGGGCCTTTATGCCAGTGGGGGGATGTTGACCACCCAGTGCGAAGCCGAGGGATTTAGGCGGATTACCTACCACCCGGATCGTCCCGATGTGCTCAGTCGGTTCACGGTTCGCATCGAGGCCGATCGCGAGCGCTATCCGGTGTTGCTCTCCAATGGCAATGCCTTAAGCGCTGGGCCCCTCGCTGGTGATCCCACCCGCCATGAGGTGACATGGGAGGACCCGTCCCTGAAGCCCTCCTATCTGTTTGCCCTTGTGGCCGGTGATCTTCACGAGGTTCGCGATCGGTTCGTCACCCTTTCGGGACGCAACGTGAGCCTGAGGCTTCACGTGGAGCCAGGCGATGAGCCCTTCACAGCCCATGCCATGGAGTCGTTGAAGCGATCGATGGCCTGGGATGAACAGGTGTATGGCTTGGAATATGACCTTGATGAATTCAATACCGTTGCGGTGCGCCACTTCAACATGGGCGCGATGGAGAATAAAAGCCTCAATATTTTTAACTCCAAGTTGGTTCTTGCTGATGCAGAAACAGCATCAGATGCCGAACTTGAGCGGATTGAAAGTGTTGTTGCCCACGAGTATTTCCACAATTGGTCTGGCAATCGCATCACCTGCCGTGATTGGTTTCAGCTGTCCTTAAAGGAAGGGCTCACTGTTTTTAGGGATCAATGTTTTACGGCTGATCTTCATTCAGAGGCTTTAAAGCGTATTGAGGATGCGGCCATGCTCCGCAATACGCAGTTTCGAGAAGACGCAGGTCCAACAGCCCACCCTGTGAAGCCAGATGCATATCAAGCCATCGATAATTTTTATACGACCACGATTTATGAGAAGGGTGCTGAGTTAATCCGCATGCTCAGAACGCTTCTGGGCGAGACACGATTCATGCGTGGCATGGCGCTGTATTTCAAACGCCATGACGGAGAAGCTGCCACGACGGACGATTTTGTAGCGGCGATTGCTGAGGGTGCATGTCTTGAAGGTGAGCCGCTTGGTTTTGATTTAAATCAGTTCAAACGTTGGTATGAACAAGCCGGTACTCCCACGGTGACGGTGAAGCGCACCTGGGATTCCACCAGCGGGGTGTTGCGCCTGAACTTGCGTCAAAGCACGCCTCCAACACCGGGGCAGCCGCAGAAGCAGCCCTTGGTGATTCCCTTGCTATGGACCGTGGTCCCAGCCAATGGGGAGCCTGGGGAAGAGCAGCTTCTCGTGTTTGATCAGGAGGAGCACACGCTGGAACTCAAGGGGCTGCCGTGTTCAGAACAGCCCCCTGCTCTTTCACTCTTCAGGCAATTTTCTGCTCCAGTGCACTGGGAAGCGAGTCAAGAGCCAGCTGAGCTGTTCACCCTTTTGGCCTGCGACAACGATCCATTTGCCCGTTGGGATGCGGGGCAGCAGCTCTGGCGAAGGCTGTTGTTGGCTCGGGCCTCTGGAAGTCCGAATGCCGATCTGGAAGGCCAGATGTTGGAGGCTTTGACCAAGCTCTTGGCTCCAGATGGAGAACAGGATTCAGCGGTGCTCTCCACATTGATGGCCTTTCCCGGCGGCCCTGAGTTGGAAGCACTTCAGCAGGAGGCTGACCCCCCCGCTTTGTACCGAGCGGCGTGCGAGCTGCGCGAGCAATTTGGTCAGTCTTTGGCCCCCCTGTTGCGGGAGCGGCTGAATGGTGTCGCGCCCGATCTTGCACTGGCTTGGCCCGAGGGTCAGGGGCAGCGGCAACTTACCGGCTTGGTCTGGGCCTGGCTGGCTGCAGCTGGTGATTCAGCGGTGCGCAAAGCTGCTTTGGCTGCCGTCGGTGGTCCGTCGATGACCTTGGCGCGTGCCGCTCTGCGGGCTCTTCAGCCTTTGGATTGCCCAGAACGAGAGGAAGCGTTGCGTCAATTCCACGATCGTTGGCAAGAGAAGCCAGTGATCTTTGACAGCTGGTTTGCCTTGGAGGCATCAACGCCTCGGGCGGATGGCTTGCAACGGGTGGCCTCCCTTTTGCAGCATCCACGCTTTGATCCGATGGCGCCCAATGCGGTGCGTGCGGTGTTGGGTGGATTCGCTGGCAACCTTTTGGTGTTTCACGCAGAGGATGGCAGTGGCTATCGCTTCATGGCGGAACAAATCATTGCCTTGGATCAGCGCAATGCGATTACCGCATCGCGCTTGGCAAAGGTCTTTAGTCGTTGGGGCACCTACAGCTCCAAGCGCCAAGCGCTTGTAAAGGCAGCCCTGCATCAACTCTCCTCTGCCCAGCTTTCCTCCAACACCCGAGAGGTTGTGCAGATGATGTTGGGATAAAGGTAGCTCAACTAAAATATGACTTGATGATTGGAGAGAGTGGGCGAATTTGCTCGACTCTCCTCTGATCATAAGCTGATTGGAATCACTTTCATTCGCCCTGATTGGTGGGCTCTAATTATTGTTCAGGGCCCATCTGCTTGAAGACTTGTTTACGGTATTGAGCCCCTTCTGGTCCAGAATGTTTTCCCCATAATCCTTCCCAGTAAAAATAAATCACCCCGTATCCGCGATCATTCGCTAACCGAACCTTCTCTTTTAAAATATCCATCGAGGTGGTTCGTTTGCCAAAGCCAGCTAAGACGCCAATCTGGATGGGGATGCCCCATTCGCGGGCTTTGCGTAGGGCAGGCTGGTCGAGATCTTTGGCATATCCCCTGAGGGAATAGGCATAGTTTTGAACAACAAGATCATCAATCAGCTGTCCTACCGCCCAGAGCTCCCAATCTTGAAGCCAATTGTTGTAGGCAAACCGAAATGGCCCTGGTGACAAACTAATTCGTACTGGAAGCGATTCTTGTTCCAAGCGAATGCGAAGTTCGCGAAGAAGACCAGTGAGCTGGCGGCGACGCCAGGTCATCCAATAACGATTGGTGTAGTCGCGGGGGGGAGCAATGCCGAATTCAGCTTCATAAAGCCCAGATGTGTAAGGGTCGTAGCCCAATTCCACAGGCCAAGCGAAGTGGTCATCGAGTTGCAGGCCGTCCATCCGGCAGCGTTTCATGACCTCAACCACGAGACCAATGAATCGCTCTCGCACTTGTGGGTGTGCAGGATTGAGCCACACCATCTCCTTGCCGTGCATTTTCATCACCGGGTCACCATTAGCCCGTGACAACACCCAGTTCGGATTGTTTTGAACCACCTTTGCGGAGGCGGGCTCCATTAATCCGTACTCAAACCAGGGAACCACTTTCATCCCGCGTTTGTGAGCTTCTTTGCTCAGAGTGCAAATGGGGTCAACCGTGACACCAGCGCTCTTTAGGGCGGGCTCAATCGGTGCAAATTCACTGGTGTGAAAGGTCGTTCCACGACTCCAAACATTGGGATAAAGCACGGAGAATCCTGCTTGCTCAAGCTCATCGACGGCTTGCTTGATGTTCTGCTGGTCGTAGTACAGCGGGCTAGGACTGTTGGTGAGCCAGACCCCCAACGCCTGTTTTCGCTCAACACTCGGTAAACGACTTTTACTCAGCAGCACGTTTGTGCCCTGGCCAAACGTGGCTGGCGGGGCCATGAGCAGGGTGAATGGCAGGCTGACCGCCCAAAAGAAGTGACGCAACACCACAGATCAAGCTTGGGTTGAGTTAGCGGAACATCGAGCTAACAGAACTTTCTTCATGGATGCGCCAGATCGCTTCGCCAAGCATGTTGGCGACAGAAAGCACATGCAGCTGGGGAAAGACGTGATTGGATGCGATTGGGATGCTGTTGGTGACCACGACCTGTTCGAACAGTCCATCAACAGACAATCGCTCGATCGCTGGTGGAGAGAAAACGGGATGGGTGGCACAAGCAATGACGCCAGTAGCGCCTTGCTCTCTCAGCAACTTGGCACCAGAGCAGATCGTGCCTCCGGTATCGATCATGTCGTCGATCAGGATCGCCGTGCGACCGCTCACATCGCCAATCACGGTGAGGCTTTCAGCCATGTTGTGACCGGTTCGGCGCTTATCGATGATGGCGAGAGGAGCACCGTTCATTTGTTTGGCAAAGGCCCTGGCTCGGGCCACACCACCCACGTCAGGAGAGACCACAACCACCTCTCCCAGGTCTTGGGCGGCGAGGTGATCCACAAGCACGGGAGAACCGTAAATGTGATCACAGGGAATGTCGAAATACCCCTGGGTCTGAGCTGAGTGCAGATCCATTGCCAGCACCCGATCGACTCCTGATTTGACGAGCAAATTGGCGGTGAGCTTGGCAGCAATCGATTCCCGACCGGCTGTTTTGCGGTCTGCGCGTGCATAGCCGTAGTAGGGAACCACTGCGGTGATCTGTCGTGCCGATGCCCGTCTGCAGGCATCCACCATGATCAGCAGCTCCATCAGGTTGTCGTTCACCGGAGCGCAGGTGGGTTGGATCAGGAAGACATCGCAGCCGCGAATCGATTCCTGAATTTGCACATAAAGCTCACCGTCGGCAAAGCGCTTACAGACCTTCGGGCCATCGGGGACACCAAGGTAGGCCGCAATTTCGCGGGCGAGTGCTGGATTGGAGGTGCCGCTAAACAGGCGAAGACGTCGAGTGTCGTGCTGCAACTTCTCTTGATCGGCTCGGGCAGCGGTGAGAAAACTTGTCACGATGCCCGCGCTTGAGATCGGCGATGAACCGATCGTAGTGCTGCATCGCCTTCCTATCCATAAACGGTATGGATCGGATCTCCCTAAGGTCGCTTCATGCTCGATTTCACCTTGGCTCTTGTTGGCGCTGGCCCCCTTCCTGAGCTCTCGATGCGCGAGGGTGCCCACGATCTAGCCGATCGCTTTTCGGCTGAATTAGTTCCATTGGCCTGTGGTTCGGAACCCCACAGTGGCTTGCAGGCACTGGCATCGCGTCAGCGCGAACGAAACCGACCCACGTTGCTGCGTTTGAGCGGTGATGCGGCGATGCTGCAAGGCTCCTCTGGAAGCTGGTTTGATGCTTTAGCCGCTTGGCGATGTCCCGTTTTGCTGTTGGCCCAGCCCAATGCAGCTGGTTTGATCCCTGGCATCGCACCTGCCTCCGTTGCCTTGTGTCACTCGCTCAGTATTCCTTTGGTTGGTTTGGCGCAACTTGGGGGCAGCTGGGATTCGGCGGCCCGCCGAATGGATGGTTTGCCCTGGTGTGGCCTGTTGGACCCAACAGATGGTGGTGAGGCTTCTGATGCACTGGTCCGCTCCATCCAGCAGCGCTGGAAACGCATGAACCCAGGGATCAGTTCTGATCTGGCCAAATTGGCAGGCTGAGATCTGGCTTCAATTCGCGCAGCATCTGCTGACCGACCCGAGGTGCAAGAGGAAGCTCCGTAATCACTGGTGGTGAGGGCGCACTGATCGCAGCAGCAATCAGGCTGAGCATCTCTGTGCTGCTGATATCCGTTGTGACTTGATTGGAAAACACATTGAGCAGCTCTGGCACCACGGTGACTGCATCGATTTCCGCTAACTGCCGATGCACGCCTTGGAGCAGCAGCTGTTGCCTCACTCTGCGCTGATGGTCGTTATTGGCCTTGGGTTTGTGACGTGCGAGTTGTTCTGCCTGAGCACCGTTGAGTGTTTGCAGACCGGCCTGCAGGTTCACGCTGTAGCCCTGGGACTTGTCCTCGTACTTATAGGTTTGGTTGAGGGTAACTTCGACGTCTCCAAGTCCTTCCACAAATCTGCGCAAGCCTTGTCTGGAGAGGACTAAGTAGCGATCTGGCTTGTTCGTCGGTAGATCGATCAGCTCGCCAACGACGTCAGAGGTGAGAGCGATTCCACCGTGTTGCCACGTTTTAGAAAGAGCTTGCATCTCCTCGATTCCTGGCAGTTGAACGGCCAGTTCTGTCGGCAACTGCAGAATCTGAACAGGCTGTTTCGTACTGATATTCACCAGCATCAAGCTGTCGGCATTGGCAGGCCCTTGAGGTGCTGCGTTGTTGGAGGGGGCATTCAAGGTGTCTGCATCGAGGCCAACAACCAACACCATCACGGCTTGTTCGGGCAGAGGCGCGAGGGCTAACGGCCCCTCGGACGACTGCACATCGGCGCCGTCAGGGTCTGGTTTGGGCCAGATCGTCGCAAGCGCTGTGCCCGCTAAGGCAATGCCCAGCAATGCAGCACTGATTCGCAGAATGCTGCGTCCGGGGCGGTCGCCCAACCAGCCCTTGGCTGGCTTTTTCTGCGAGTCCTCACTCAACGCTGGATCCCCCATGCGTGATGGTTTGGTGATTGATCAAACAGTCTTGCTCAGCTTCGCTGAATTGGGAATCAAAGTCCCAAAAGGGAACGGCAACTGGACCTTGATCAGGGGTTAGAGCCTCGGTTGATATCAGCTTTGCGAATGGATTCTGGACAATGCAATTTATTTTTTAAGGGTAATTTTGGGTAAATGATAATATGCCTAAGCACGGAATGTTGAGTTGTTTACGTAGTCTGCTTGTGTCGTTTATGAAGGTTTGCTTGAGCGTCTTTAGAAAGCTTCTTTAAAAAAGAGCAGCATCCCCTAATTCTTGTCCAGCCATTCCTTCTTTGTAGACTCTTGCGAAAAACTGTTCGAGGGTGTCTTCTCCAAACGAAGGGGTTGCGTTGGGGTCGTAGCAATCACGCTTCTTATCCCAAACCAACATAGATTCACTGGCGTAATAGCAACCGATACGGGCAAACTCGGCGGTGTCTTCGACAGCTGGTACGAGCGTTGCCACTTTTTCTAAAAGTGCAGTGGGTGCCTTCATCACTGCCATTGGTAACGAAAGCATTCTGGGCGCGCGACCTAGTGTTTTAAAGAGCATTTCTCCTTGTGTGCGAGCGCTGAGGGCTGGGCCAGGCCCTCCGATGGGCAAGGTTTGGTTCACTTTATCGGTTTCATTGACACAATTAGCCAAGAAGCATGCAAGGTCTTTTTCACTGATTGGCTTGCAACTTGTTAGCTCTCCATTGCCAAACATCACATAAGGTGCACCTTTTCTGCAGCTCTCAAATTGGCCTGCAATGCTTTTGAAAAAGGCTGTGGGCCGAACGATCGTGTGGGTGATTTCTGCGTCTTCCTGGAGCCGAGTTTCGAATGCAAGCTTCGCTTTTTGGAATTCTAGAATTGGCTTCTGTACACAGATGGCTGAAAGCATCACGAAATGCGCTACCCCAGCCTTCCGTCCCTCGTTGTAGGTGTTGAGGTTGGCTTCATAATCAATCGCCCATGAATCCTTCTTGCCGCCCGTTCTTGATGCAAGGCAAGAAATCACCACATCGGTGGGCTCGTTGAAGGCATGTGTTGCTAGTGACGCCGGATTGGTGACATCGCCAAATCTCACCTCTGCACCGGGGAAATCGGCCACCACATCGGCTTGACCTTTTCGTCCTCCGATTCCACTGGATTCGCGGGCGAATGCCATCACCTGATATCCACGCTCTACCAGCTCTTTCACGACAAATCGTCCGATGTATCCGGTGGCCCCGAAAACGGCCACCCTCACTTGATCTGGAGAGCGTTCTCGAAAATCATGGCGCGGTAACAGGGGGGGGAGCACGTCGTGACTCGGTCGATCTGGACCAACGCTAAAGCGTGAATCTTTCATTTACAAACGACGCCAGCTAGGAGACCACCGTCATTGCGATCAGCCTGAGCAACGAGCTTCGATCGTTGTTAAGACGCTCCGTAAGATCACAAAGGTCGGATCATTTTTATTCCCTTCGACCGTCTGGCACCCCGAATGATTTGCTTCGATGGTTAATCAATCCAGAAGCGAAAGGGATCGGCGGGTTGGTGTCCTCCTTCATCCCACGGCTTTGCCAGATTCACCTGTGTGTGGAAGCTTTGGACGGCCTGCCCGCGAATGGATAAAGGCTTTGGCGGGCCATGGTGTGTCCGTCTGGCAGATTTTGCCCCTTGCTCCGCCGGATGGCACAGGGTCGCCCTACAGCTCACCCTCCAGTTTTGCCTTGAATCCGTGGCTCCTAGATGCCGAAGATTTGGCAGAGGAGAGCTTTTTGGCGTCCAGTGCTCTCGAGAGTCTTCCTGGAGCTGATGCCAAGGCGGAAGCTACCTCTGTGCTGGATTTCCAGCTGGCCGATGCGCGTGCTTCTGCACTGGGCCGAGCCCTTGCCGCCCATTGGCCTCAGCAATCCTCTGCGCGCAAACAACAATTTGAACGCTGGAGGGTTGACCAAACCCATTGGCTGACCGATCACGTCAATTTCGTGGTGCTGCGTGATCAACACAACGGTTTGCCTTGGTGGTCTTGGCCCCATCCGCTCGCAGTTCAACAACCTGCTGCCTTAGCTCAGTGGCGGCTCCAGCATGGTGAGGCCTTGCTGGAGCAGGAACTTCTCCAGTGGCATCTCGATCGACAGTGGCAACGCCTGCGCGTGCAAGCTCGGGATTTGAACATCGAGATTCTTGGAGATCTGCCCTTTTATGTGGCTCGCGATAGCGCCGATGTTTGGAGCCATCGATCCTTGTTTTCGATTGCTGCCGATGGACGTTTACGGCTGCAGAGTGGCGTTCCACCCGACTATTTCTCAGAGACTGGTCAGCTCTGGGGGACGCCTGTCTACAGCTGGGCGCGTCATCGGCGTACTGGATTTCGTTGGTGGCGCAATCGCTTGAAGCGGCAGTGGAGACTTGCCGATCGGTTGCGTCTGGATCATTTCCGTGCTCTGGCTGGCTTTTGGGCGGTCCCTGGCGATGACGACACGGCTCAAAATGGGGAGTGGCAGCGCTCACCCGGCCATGAATTGCTGCGGCTTCTGCGTCGCGACGCGGGTGGGACGCTTCCCATCGTTGCCGAAGATCTTGGCGTGATCACCCCAGATGTGGAACGGCTTCGTGATCGCTTTCGTCTACCGGGAATGAAGGTGCTGCAGTTCGCTTTTGATGGCAACCCCCGTAACCCCTATTTGCCAAGCAATATCAAAGGTCGCAGGTGGGTGGTGTACACCGGTACCCACGACAACCCCACGACGATGGGATGGTGGCAGCGACTTGATGAATCGTCTCGGCGCCAGGTGGGTGAGCTGCTTGGGTGTCATGTGGAAGCACCCGGATGGCAATTGATGGAGCTCGGGATGGCAACGTCTGCTGAGCTTGTGGTGTCTCCCTTACAGGATTTGCTGCATTTGGATGATCAAGCACGATTCAATACTCCAGGCACGGTTGGCGGCAATTGGTGCTGGAGGATGGGCGCTTTTGATGAGGCCTTGCAAGGGGCTCTCAAGGGTTATGGCGAGAGAGCTGCGGCCTGGGGCAGGTGATAGGAACCAGGTTGATTGGTTTTTGGAGTGAGGGCCTGTCCGTTCCAGCGCACGGAGTCGGCCTCGCCTGGTGGAGGGTTGATGCTGAGGTCAACTGGGGGTAAGAGCTGCAAGGTCACTGTTCCGGTAGCGCCTTGAAGGTTGGTTCGATCTCCTCCTTCACTGCTCAGGCTGATCTGCCGTGGTTGGTTGAGGTTGATTTCGAGAACGCCTGGTCTTGTTGGTTGATCGAGAGGGAGATCGAGCTGTCCGAGGCTGGCTGTGAGCTCCTCCTCCAGCGGGCGCAAGCCCTTCAAGATTTGGTCAGAGTCCAGGGGTGTATTGATCGGGATGGGCTTTGGAGAGAAGGCGTTGAGATTGATCAGATGTCTTTGTTGATGGTTCAGAGCCAGAATCGAGCCGATCATCACAGCGCCGTACACCACGCTCCCTTGCCATGTGGTGAAGATATCGATGCTGCCGAGAGTGAAGCGCGTGCCTCGACCATTGGTCGCCAATCGATTCGATCCTGGTCTGTTAGGCAGGGCTGCACTAAGGCTGTTGCTTGGAAGGTCTAAGTAGGTCTCCAAGCGCTGCAACATCGCCACGAGATAGGCGGCTTCTGGTAAGCGGTCTTGCCAGCCGCGTTCGAGGGCCTCTAGGACCGGCGTTGTGATTCTCACTTCTTTTGAAAGGTCTCGCATGCTGAGACCTTTTCGTTCCCTTTGTTCGCGCAGCAGCTGACCTGCCTCCTCTAAGGAGTTGTTGCGGCTCTCAAGCGAGGTTGGAGCGTGTTGCCTGTTGTTGTGACGTCGCCAAGGGAGGGGAAACTTCATCTCGGCGATGCCGTTATGAGGGGCACTCGTTCCGCTCTAAACGGATGGAAGTCCATTCTGAACGTGTTAACTCACGCCAGTGGCCCTCAGGTAAAGAACCGAGATCAATGGAGGCGATGGCTGTTCGTTGAAGATCAAGCACCGGGTGGCCAAGGGCCTCTGCCACCCTGCGGATTTGGCGATTCCTGCCCTCCCTGAGGATCACTTTTAAAAGGGTTTGGTTCGCTCCTTGTTTCAGCAGTGAGACCTCTGCTGGTTGTGTGGGTATGCCATCCAGTTCCACACCGTTGCACCAGCGATTCAGTGCGGTGGTGGTGGGCTTACCTCTCACCTGAACCTTGTAGGTCTTGCGGTGCGAGTAGCGGGGATGGGTGAGCTGCAAGGTGATTGCACCTTGATTGGTTAAAAGGAGAGCTCCGCGGCTGTCTCCATCCAGCCGACCAACAGGGTGGAGGCCTCGCCTGAGCGACTTTGGAATGAGATCGAGAACCGTTTGGCGTCCTTGAGGATCACTGCAGCTGCTGATCACACCGGGGGGTTTGTTGAGCAGGATCAGCTTGGGGCTCGATGGTTGAGATAGGGGACGGCCATCCAACTCGATGCGGTCGATGTTCGGATCGGCTTGGTCGCCAAGTCCAGCTGTGACTTGATTCACCTTGACCCTGCCTTCGCGCAACAGGTCCTCAGCGTGTCGTCGCGAACAGACTCCTGCAGCTGCGATCAGTTTTTGCAGCCGTTGGCGGGTCACCGGTTCACTCCTCGGCATCGATCAGTGATCATCGTTGGATAGGACAAACGCCATGGTCGCTACCGCCGTTTTGAAGGCGTAATGGCTCATTCTGTCAAGGGGAGAAGAGGGGTGCCAACATGAAGAAAATCGTTAAAAGTGGTAGATTAGGAAACATAAGTGTTTCGTAATTGTCGATGGCGCCCTTGGCTCTGCTCCCCGATGCGGACCTCGTGCGTTCGTACCTGCGAGACATCGGCCGTGTGCCGTTGTTGAGTCACCAACAGGAGA
>ERZ891134.876-NODE-876-length-22663-cov-11.369427_pt1 | contig 22663 bp, 19 predicted proteins | sample MGYA00520888_ERZ891134 | MGnify/ENA primary metagenome ERZ891134 (study PRJEB32303, sample SAMEA104408692) | aquatic metagenome | biome: Brackish water; feature: Coastal; material: water | place: Baltic Sea | collected 2014-10-23 | depth 10 m ... | reverse complement strand
ATAGTAAATGCATTTGTAGATTTGTTAAGAACTATTGATGGAACAGGAAAATTTAAATCAAGTATAGCAAGTGTTGAACCAAGAATAAAATTTTGGGACGAAGTAGAAGAATTTCCTGCTGTACATGTAAACTCAGGTAGTGAAACTCGAGAATACTTAGGCGGTGGTGAAAAATTTAGATTTTTAACAGTAACTTTTAGATGTTATGTTAATGAAGAAGATGCAGTACTAGCATTAGAAAAATTATTAGAGGATGTTGAAACAGTAATTGAAGACAATAATCCTTTAACATATACAGATCCTTTAGGAGGTACAGTAAATACTATACAACATACTATAGTAAGTATAGATACAGATGAAGGAGTTTTAGAACCGTTGGGTATTGGTGAAATTATTGCCGAAATTCAATATTAAACGAAAACGGAAAAGCAGATAAAAGTCTAGCTGACCCCTTTTCAAAGAAATTAGGAGAAAATAAATGGCGGATACATTTTATTTTTCGCGAGATACCAAAGTACATATAACACCGAATGATAGCGCAGGAACTGCAACATCAGATGTTTATTACATCCCTGTGTTAGATGGCTTTAGTTTTTCTCAAGCAACCAATGTTACAGAAGTGACATTAAATGAAATGGCAACAACAGCTGGAGTAAGTAGAAGAGCTAGACAAATGTTTACAGATTCTTATGCGCCTGCAGAATGGTCATTTCAAACTTATATAAGACCTTTTGCTTCCGCAGGAGGCACAAGAGGAACTGCTGGACATTCTTCAGCAACAGACGGTGAACATCATGTTGTAGAGGAAGCTCTCTGGAATGCTCTAGTAGCTGCAGATGAGCCAACAGGAACTAATGATGGTTGGACATATAACGGCACAACAAAAGCAACTCTTTCAGCAGCTAATTCAAATAAAGTAGCATTAAATACTTTTACTATTGAAGTAGAAATGGGTTCTGGAAAGTCAACTCCAACAATTTATAAATTAGATAATGCAGTTGTAAATGAAGTTTCAATTGATTTTGATATCGATGGAATTGCAACAGCAAGTTGGTCAGGATTTGCTTCAATTATTACAGAAGAAAGTTCAATGTCAACAGCAACAATTTATGAAGGTACAGCAGCATCTGACACAAACAACTTCATTAGAAATAGATTAACAGACCTTGCTATTACAGCTGCGGATACAACAACATTCCCAGGTGCTTCTAGTGATGGTGTATATACCACTACTTTAACAGGCGGTAATGTTTCTATTTCTAATAACATGACTTATTTAACTCCAGAAACTCTTGGATTAATTAACCAGCCTCTTGGTCATGTTACAGGAACAAGGTCTATTTCAGGTAGCTTTACTTGCTACTTAAATACTCCATCAAGCGGTGCATCAAGTGCTGACTTGTTTGAAGATCTTATTGAGGCAACAACAAAAATTACCAACTCGTTTGACTTAGCGTTTTCAGTTGGTGGTTCAAGTAATACTCCTAGAATGGTTATCAATGTAGATACAGCCCATCTAGAGGTGCCAACACATTCAATTGATGATATCGTAAGTTTGGAAGTAAATTTCCACGGCTTACCAACTTCTGTAGATGCTACAGATGAGTACACAATTGACTTTGTAGGACCAGACGTAACTTAACTTTAGTGGGAGGGGAAACCCTCCCTCTTTTAACCAGGAAACAGAATGACAGAACAAGAAAACAAATCAGTATCATTAGCGAGTTTATTAACTCCAAGTAAAACAGTTGCAGTTGACTATCCAGGAATGCCGGGGTTTTCAGTCGACCTTTGCTATTTAGCAAGAGAAGAACTACTAAAACTACGAAATCGTTGTTTATCACAAAAGTTTAATCGTAAAACAAGAGCTTTTGACGAACAATTAGATGAAGATAAATTTTTAGTAGAGTATGTAAAAGCTGTAATTAAGGGATGGAAAGGCTTAAAATATTCTTACCTCGAAGAGCTTCTATTGGTGGACATTAGTAGTCTTGATCCCGAAGATGAACTTTTATTTTCTCAAGAAAATGCCGAAACTCTCATGAAGAATGCAGCAGATTTCGACACTTGGGTTACAGAAGTAACAGGTGATCTAGAAAATTTTACCAGAGCCAAGTAAAACAAATACTTGGTCTCTTAGACAAACAATATAAAGACGGACAAATAGAACTTGAAGTTTACTTAGATATATGTGAACAAACAGGTAAAACTCCCGACTTTAACGAAATGCCACCGATTCTGGAGGACTATCCTCTTGAAGTTCAGGTGGCTTTTTTATTGCACGACCTTTTACCTGATCGTTGGGATGGTATGAGCGGTTCTTATATGGGAAAAGACTTTTCTTCTATAGGAACACTACTTGATATTTGGAAAGTAAAAGATAAAAAAACTTGTCTGTACTTTATAAAACATATAGAAGCAAGAAATACAGATAAAATAAATAAAGCACAAGAAAGAAAAAGAAAAGCTTCAGAAAATAAAGCTAAAGCTGGTGCAAAACCAGGAATCAACGTACAAGGCTAATGGCAAAAAATGATATAAAAATTAAGATCAATGTAGACGGTAAAGACATTGAACTTACAAAAAAGCAGGCGGATAAACTAGGCAAAAGTCTAGATAAAACAGGTACTTCTGCGCATTCTGCAGATAGACGATTAAAAGGTGCTGCTCAGGCATCTTCAAACACAACCAAAAACTTCTCTAAGATGGCTCAGGGCATCTCAGGAGGACTTGTGCCTGCATATGCTACTTTAGCTGCTAATATATTTGCTATTAGTGCTGCGTTTAACTTTTTAAAAGATGCTGCTAATTACAGAATACTTATTCAAGGACAACAAGAATATGCCACAATTACAGGAGAATCTTTAAAACTATTAACTAGTAGATTACAAGAAGCAACCGGACAACAACTTGCTTTTGCTGAAGCAGCTCAATCAGTAGCGATAGCAAGAGCAGCAGGTGTAACTACAGATCAAATTGGTAGACTTGGAGTACTTGCAAAAAATGCTTCAATTGCTTTAGGGCGAGATCTCACAGATTCTCTTAATCGTCTTATTCGAGGTGTCACAAAAGCAGAACCAGAACTATTAGATGAATTAGGTATTATATTACGACTTGAAGTAGCTGCCGAAAAATATGGAAGAACAATAGGTAAAACTAAAGATGAATTAAGTATCTTTGAAAAATCACAAGCAGTTGTAAATGAAGTATTAACACAAGGGGAAGAAAAATTCGGTAATTTTAATACAGAACTCAATGCTTTCTCTAAATTAGCAAAATCTTTTGATGATCTTCTAAATCGAATAAAAATGTCTTTAACAGGTGTAGCAGAGTTTATGGCAAAAGGTTTATCAAAAAATACCGTTGCTTTAGCAGGCTCGTTTGCATTACTAGGCTCAAGTATATTAAAAGCTATTACTCCAGAAGTTCCTCAAATAAATGTAGGAGCAGCGTCAAAAACAGCACAACAAGATGTTTCAAAATTTTATACAGGTTCAAAAGCAAAAGCGGGAAGATTTAAATCTGGAGCTTTTTCGCTAGCAGATTTAGATTCTTTAGAATCTTCAGTAACTCGTAAAAAAAGTACAGTTGTAAATTTTGAAAATATGAGTAGAGTAGAAGCACAAAAAACTGTTGCAATTATGAAAGCTGGTTATTTTCAAACAGAAGCAAGTCAAAAAGCAGGATTAGCCAAACAGTATTTAAATTTTAAAGGAACACACCAATTAATGATTGCTGAATATGGTAAATTTATCGGTACAATGAAATTAATGGGAAGAGGATTAACAAAAGCAGTAGGAGCCTTAGGTTGGATTGGATTATTATTTTCTGCAATTGGAATCGTAAGTCAATTATTTGAAAAATTTAAAGATCCCGCAGTAGTAGAGTTTGAAGAAACAACTTTAAAAACAGCACGAGCATTAAAAGAACAAAATAAAGAAATAGGTAGATTAAATAACTCTTTAAAAACAACAGCAACTCGTTTAGCTTCTGTAAATCAATTAGCAAATTTCTTTTCAAATTTTTCTTTTGCAGGCGCAGGTGATTCATTTCGTCCACAAGATCTACAAAAGGCAAAATTTGCGAATTTCTACGAAAAAGCAGGAGAACGAAGAAATAAGTTAACAGGAGGTCAAGGAACAATCCTCAGAGAAACAATAACCTCTCTAGAATTACAACAAAGTAAATTAATAGAAACATCAGACGAATATGAAAAAATAGCAATTAGAATTGCAATTATGAATCAAGCATTGGAAGATAGTGATTCTCGAATTGGAATATCAGCAATAAGCTTTAAACTTGCAGGGGATCAACTTAGAGATTTATCAGAAAATGGAACAGAGGCGCAAAAAGTTATATCAAAATTTTCAACAACTTCCGCAATTTTAACCAATTCTGTTTCAGAAATGGGAAAAGCTTTATCAAAATTAAAAAAACCAGAAACTGGACTTTCTGTAATAACAAAAAATATTGATAATTTTGGAGATGCAATACTTAGTATAGGAAAATTATTAAAAGATAATCCGTTTAAAGATCTTAATAAAGAATTTAAAGCTGAGTTTGATGAGGGTACTTTAGCAGCAATGGAACAGTTTATAGGAAAAAAAGCAGTAGACACACTTTTAGCTGCTGCAGATGCTGGGGATATTAATCTTTTTACTACAATTGGACAACAAATAAGAGATGAAGCAGAAAGACTTCATAAATTTGAAATGAGAATGTTAACAGAAAAAACAACTCTTCAAACACAATATAATACTTCTGTTGCAGGAATACCTAAAATTTTAGCAGAACAAATGCAAAAACAACAAAAAGTTAAATTACTAGAATCTGATATTGCTATTCAAAAACAATATATGAATGAGCTTACTGCAAAAGGATCAAAGGCAACTGATGCAGAAATAATGCAACAAAACGCAAAAATAAAACTCATGGAAAGCGAACTAACACTAGCACAAAGATTAGCAAATGAAACAGTTGCTGCAAAAGATCAACTTGTTGATACATTTGCAACTTCAATGCAGTCAGCAATTAATGGTTTGATACAAGGAACAATGACTTTAAAAGACGCATTTAAATCAATGGCACAAGCAGTTTTACAACAACTTGCCCAAATTCTAGCACAAATGATGGCTATGAGAATTATGGGTTCTTTCTTTCCTGGATTCGGAGCATTTATGGGAACTCCCGCAAGAGAGGGCGGCATAATGAGATCTCCTGGATATAGAGCATATGCAGACGGAGGTGTTGCAACAGGACCAAACTCTGGTTATCCTGCAATGCTACATGGAACAGAAGCTGTAGTACCTCTTCCAAACGGAAGAAGTATACCAGTAGAAATGTCAGGTGGAGCAGGTGGTACAAATAATGTAACAATTAATGTTGATGCAGCAGGAAATAGTTCTACTACAATGGATGGTGAAAAAGGAAAAGCACTAGGTATAGCAATTCAAGCAGCAGTTATGGAAACATTACAAAGAGAACAGCGTCCTGGCGGCGTTTTAGGTGGAGGTTAATAAATGGCTTTTGGAATAATGCAAAATGATGGATCAAATATAACAGGGTTTAGCGCACCAGTGCAACCCGATAAAGGCTTTACTAGATCAAATACTCCTAAAACACATACAATATCTTTTGGCGATGGATATGAACAAAGACTTGCAGATGGAATAAACAATTTACAACAAGAACTAAATGTTAGTTTTTCTACAAGACCAAAAGCAGAAATAGACGATCTTGTAGCTTTTTTCGAAAGTCTTGGAGGAGTTACTAAGTTTCGATTTGATATAGAAGATAGTAATGCAGGATCAAGTACAGAAACAATTAAATGCGTGTGTGATAGCTGGAGTCAATCATGGGCATATGATGAATATTATTCACTTTCAGCAAAATTTAGAAGAGTTTACGAAGCATGACGGAAAAAATTGCAATTAAAGAGCTACAATCTCTTGAAGAAGAATCAGGTTTAGTTATATTATATGAAATAGCACTTGACGAAGATGGTTCAAGTCGTGCTTACTTTACTCGTGGTGAAGATACAGACCTAACAAATATACAAATGTATGACTATGATAATAATAGTCAGTTAAATACATATGATGCTATTCCAGTTGAAGCAGACGGATTTGAAGTAAAAAGCAAAGGAGCAGCAGCAAGACCTGTTATTACTTTTGCAAACATATTTAGCACTTTTGGAGATGCACTTGGAAGTTTAGAGCCTGACGATCTTATTGGAAAGAAATTATATAGAAGAAAAACTTTACGAAAATATTTAAAAGACGGATCCGCAGATACAGGCTCAGGAAATACTCCAGTAGAGTTTCCACGACAAATTTTTATTATTGATAGAATCGAACAATTAAGTGCCGTAGAAATCTCTTTTGAACTTACAACACCTTTTGATGTAGAAGGATTAGTACTTCCCTATCGTGTAATTGGAAATAATGCTTGTTCTTGGGTATACCAAGGAGCTTCTCCAAATAAAATAAATAATAGCACAGATACTGGTGGATGTACTTGGTCAGAAGAATCAAAACTTATAATGACAAACGGTAGTGGAACAGACGTTACTCATACTGTTTATGTAACCCAAGATGATGAATATGTCCTTCCTTCCACTACTAGCTTTACAACTTATACAAGTGGAGCAATAACAAAAGATTCGTACTATAAAACTACGACGACCCTTGCGACAACCGGTGTACAAAGACTAAAAGCAGACGGCACTGCAGATACAGCCGCAAACGGAGGAACAATTAATAATTATTGGCAGGCAACAACGAGTGCGAGTAGTCCTGGAACTCCTTCAGATACAAATGGAAATTTTGATAGAATAAGAGTACATGGCACATATAGTGCAAGTACAAACTACTATGCTTATACAGAAGATAGATATAATGACTATGTAGCATATACAAGCGGTGGTAAAACACACCTTTGGAAAGCAACACGAACACAAACTTTAGGAGCAAATACTGCACCTGGTTTTAATAGTTATTGGCAACGAGGAGACTCATGTGGTAAAAGACTAACCTCATGCGCTTGTAGATTTGGCTTTAGTCCATTGAATACAGCTTCGTCTTCAACAGGAAGTACAACAAAAAATAGTCAAAAACCTTTACCTTTTGGAGGCTTTCCTGGTGCAAGAAAATTTAGATAAACTTTTACCTGAAATATATAAGCAAGTAGAAGAAGAAAGTCCAAAAGAAGCTTGTGGACTTGTTGTTGAAATCGAGAATGAATTGAAATATATTCCTCTGGAAAATCAAAGTTCTGAAAATGATCACTTTGCAATAGACCCAAAACAATGGGTTCGATACTCGATTATTTCAAAAATAAAATATGTAGTCCATAGTCACTACGGCTCAGATTGTTATCCAAGTGAGCATGACAAGAATGTATGTAAAAGTCTTGGCGTACCATACCTAATTGTATCGTACCCAGAGAAAGGAGAATTTATTTATGACCCACGTTAAATTAATGGGAGAAATGGGAGAAAAATTTGGCTCTGAGTGGGAGTGCGTCGATACAAATATGCGCGACATACTAAAGTGTATCAATGTTCAAACTGAAGGATTACAAGAATATCTTTTAGACTGTCATATGAAAAATATTGAATTTTCTGTACAAAGTGGGGATACTCTTATCGAGGAGTTTCCAGAATTATACTTAAATGTAGCAAGAGATGAAGTTATTATTACTCCAGTCCCTGCAGGTTCTGGTAAAGGATTAGGAAAACTAATTACAGGATTGCTACTGTTAGCAGCTATGATATTTATGCCCGGAACTGCCGGAATGTTTATGGCAAATACAGCAGGAACTACATTAATGACAAGTTCAGGAACATTAATGGCTGCTTCTTCAGCAAGTATTGCTCAAGTAATGGGAGGAACTTTAATGGCAGCAAGCGGAACAGGCGCAGTTGCAGCTTCTCTTAGTTATGCAGGCATGGCTGTCATGATGCTTGGAACAAATCTAGCACTTATGGGACTCGCAGAAATGTCCGCACCAGATCCAGATAAAACAACAAATGATCCTTCGTATCTTTTTAATGGCGCACAAAATCATATTGAACAGGGACAACCTGTTCCACTTCTTTATGGAGAACTTACAATCGGAGGTGCACCCATTTATCAAGGATATACACCAGGAGTAAGAACAGGATATACAAAAGGAATTCATATTATTGACGGTACAGATTCACAAAATTCAAGAATAGGATCAAATCCTTATAGCGGTGTATACACAAACTTTAGTACCTCAAATTCTGGAGCAATGTCAAATCAACCTTCTTCAGGATGGGTAGGGACAGGAAATAATACTTTTGATCAAGTGATGGACTATATAGCAACCCCAAGCAGTGGACTCGTAAAAACTCCGCTACTAGACGACATGTTCGAACAGGCAAAATAAAATGGCAGATAATTCAGCAAAATACAGTACAAGAGCTTTTGGCACAAAAAGCTCAGTTGATTTAAAAAGTCCAAATAAGGAACAAACAGCTATTGTCTACGATTTATTAGCAGAAGGTCCAATTGCTGGTCTAGTAAATGATATTTCATCAGTTTATTATAATGATGTTCCCTTAGTTGATTCAGTAAACAATGATATTTTAAAACCTCGTAAATTTACAGCAAACACAACAGCAAGTAGTACTTCTATAACTGCAACTGAATTGGGAACTATTCGTACTCTTAGCTATAATAATAAAACCGGTCTTGGTATTGGTGGAAGAATAATTTCTATCGTTGGAGCAGGGACAAAAGGAACAGGTATAGCAAGTATTGCAGCAGGTTCTGCAAAAGTTACAACTTCTTCTAGTTTCTTTACTCAAGCACTTATAGATAATCAAGGAAAAGGACTACCAGTTTATATTCGTATTACAGGAGCAGGACCGGGCGGTCAAGATCTTGTATGTGGTATCAAAAAAATAATAAGTACAACAGCTGCAGAATTAACTATTCGTGCTTTTACAACAGTCTCAAGTGCAAACATTGTACAAGATCACGTAACAACATTAAGCTCAATTTCAGGAAATACGGCAACATTAGCAGTTGCAACTCCTACTTCTACTACAGGAGCAATCTGCGTAGTAAGCGGACCTTCTCTAGATGATTCAGCACAGTTAGCAAACTTTTCTCATGTTTCTTTTGGAATGAGAACAGGAGAAGCTTTACAGAGCCCTTTATTAGTTCCTGGTTTTACAGGATCATCAAGTACAGTATATGATGCAAATATACAAATAAGACAAGCAGATTTAGCAAATGTTTCAGCTCTATCTAGTTTAGGTACTAATTATAATGGAACAGATGGAGGTGTAAAAAACGGAATAGATGAGCCAGGAAATAATGGACAAGGATCTGGATCAGATACAGTATTAACTGCTTCAGCAATGGGCGTTTCGAATCCTGAAGAAGTAGATGAAGTTCATCTTACTTTTAGTTTTCCTGAGTGTCATGCATTTAAAAGTTCAGGTGCAAAAGGACCAAGTTTTGTTGAGTTTCAAATGTTCTTTGAATATACTTCAGATGGTCTAAACTATACTAGTGCTTTGGCTTTCGGACCTTCAAATTCAACAATTCTTTCAAGAACTCCTGAATGGGGAAACAATGTTACATATGGTGTAAATAATACTTCTATACCTAGTAATGGGTATGTAAAACCAAGAAATGGGCAATACTCAGAATTTATTGAAGAATTTGTAATGAATGTTGAACAATTCCAACCTTTTACAAACTATAGAGTACGTATACGAAGAATAACAGACGAAGATTTTAAAGATGGTAGTTTTCAACACAAAAATGCTTCATACCTAAAAACGGTAGAAAATATAACAAAAGATAGATTATCTTACCCGTATGCCGCTTATGCAGCAAATGTGTTTAATGCAAAAGATTTTTCTGGAGGTTTGCCAAGCAGAGCGTACAAATTAAAAGGAAAATTAATTCAAGTTCCTACTAACTATTTAACAAGAGATGAAAGTTCAGATGGCACTGCAAAATATACACGATTAGTTGGAGGCTCTGCACCTAATTATACTGTATCAGAAGAAGCTTCTTATCAAACTTGGAATGGAGCATTTCGAGGAGATAGAGATACATGGGCAGAAGGACACCCAAACAGAGATTTAGTATATTGTAATAATCCAGCTTGGGTATTTTATGATATTCTTACAAATAATCGCTATGGAGTAGGACAATTTGTTGACAAATCTCTTATAGATAAATATTCACTTTTTGAAATTGCAAAATATTGTGATGAACTTGTATCAGATGGAGAAGGCGGACTTGAACCTCGATTCACAACTAATTTATACTTAGATAAAACTGCAGAAGCAACAAAAGTATTACGAGATATTGCAAGTGTATTTAGAGGAATGGTACTTTGGTCAGACGGGGAAATTGTAGCGATTGCTGATAGACCTAAAGAAATTGTTTATACTTTTACAAAAGGAAATGTTGAAAACGGTGTATTTACATACGAAGGTACAGGAGATAGAGTACGAACAAATCAAGTAAAAGTAACATGGAACGACCCAAAAGATAACTATCGACAAGCAATTGAATATGTAGAAGATCATCAAAATATATTAAATACAAACAGACTTGTACGAGAATCTTCTGTTGCTTTTGGATGTACTTCTCGTGCACAGGCACATAGATATGGTAAATGGAAACTATTATCGGCACAACTAGAAAAAGAGACAGTTAGTTTTACAACAGGATTAAATGCAATTGGATTAAGACCTGGAGATATAATTGGTGTACAGGACGCAGATAAAGATGGATATTCTTATTCTGGAAGAGTATCAAATACCGGTACAAAAAGTACTACAGTAATTCCACTTGATAGAACAATAGCACTACCTTCATATGCAGCAGCTTTTCCTCCACAATTATTACTTATATATCCTGAAGGAGGATGTTATCTTGAACAAGAAGTCGCAGTTATTAATACAGTAACTTATTATAAAGGTGACCTACTATTAGAAAATCAAAATGGTACTGCACTTGATACTCAAGAAGAAGCAGCAAACTTAAAAGACGATAATGGAGACCGAGTACTTAATTTTTGGTCAGAAAACGTAAGAGTTGAAAAACAGAATATATCTACAAGCGCTGGAAATGTTTCTAGCTTAACAGTATCTTCCGCTTTTAGCTCTATTCCAGATGCAGAAGTAATTTGGGCACTTCAATTATTTAATACTGATGGTACTCCCAAAATTGGAACAACAAAAGAATTTAAAGTTATTTCTGTAAAAGAAGAAAAAGATCAAAAAGTACAAATAGTAGCTGCAGAATTTGCAAAAGGAAAGTTTGCAGCAGTAGATAGAGGATACACTTTATATAGTGCACCAATAGATACAAACCCTGATAGAGATGATATAATACCCGCTCCTACAAATATAGTAGCAAAAGTAGAACCAATGAATTCCGAATCTCCAGATTTAGGGGAAACTGTAGACATTGTAACTTCTGGTGGAGCTCAAGTAACAGTTAGTTGGAACGCTCCAGTTACAGGAAACGGATTAAAATATAAAAATATAGCAGGATTTGAATTAAAACACAGTTTTAATCGAGGCTTTGAAAGTATAATTACAAATGGAGAAGATCAAAGTTTTATATTTGAAAATGTAAAAATTGGGGTATACGAAATACATATACGAACAATTACAACGATAAATACTTATTCTCGATGGATTGTAAGAAAAGTAGAAGTTGGAAAAAATGAAATTCCTTCTATTTCAGGATTTAATAAATCTCAAATACCTGTAGGCGGACAATTCAATCAAGCTATCTCAATTGATTCAAGTACAGGATTACTAGAAATTGGTTCATCAACTTATAACTTTATAGGAGTAGATGGAACAGAGTATATATTCTCTGGAACTGGAACTGGAAACTATCAGCAGTCATTTGCAGGTATGGGAGCAAGCGCAACAGCTTTTCTATTGTTTGATGGAGATGCAACTTCTGATCATTTAAAAGCAGTAAAGTTAATTTCAGACTCAAATGTAAGTCCTGCTGTAGAATATTATGCAGAAGTTGGAGCATCTAATAACGGACTTACACAAGCAAGTGGAACAATAACTGTTACTCAATTTTCAAATCAAATTGATGGAACAAGTACAACTTTTACAAGTGATTTTGCTTCTGGAGATTTAGTAAAGCTTGATAATGGTACAGCAGCTCAAGCAACATATGCAAGAGTACAGTCAATTGAAAGTGATACACTTATGTTTATTGATCTTGTCTCTCAACAAGCTTATAGTGGAGACGATATTTATAAACAAAGTTATAAGCCTAATATATCAAAAGATTCTATTATTGCAGAAATTATAACAAATGGATCAACCGAATACTCACTAAATATTATATATGCTATAACAGCTGGTATTGTAGGAGCAGACGGTGCAGACGGATCAGCAGGAGATGACGCAAGAGCAGTAAATTTAACGATTGCAGACCAAACTTTTGAATATGATACAAATGGAGCAAATCCAAGTCCTTCTTCTGCTACAGCTACTGCAACAGCTCTTAATACAAGTGGAACTGTATATTATGAGTTCTTTAAAAATGATGTAAGTGTTCAAAATACTACATCAAATACGTACTCTTATTCGGCACCTTCAGCGTATACAAGTATGCCAGAAAAACTCGAAGTACAAATACGAGAAGGATCAAATTCAGGAACAATTCTTGCAAGAGATCAAATTACAATTTCTGGATTAAAAGCGGGTATAGACGCAATAACAACTATACTATCAAATGAAGCACATACTTTACCGACTACAAGTGCGGGTGTAGTAACTTACACAGATTCAGGCACAGATATCGAAGTATGGAATGGAACAACTCAAGTTCCTTATGATGGATCTTCTCCGTATGCTTCACCTTCTTTTAGAGTATCTGCTTCAGGCTCAAGTATTACAGTTGGAAGTGCAAGTACAGTTTCAACATATACAAGACGATTCGCTGATCATAATAGTATGACTCAGAATAATGCAGTAATTACGTATACAATTATAGTAAAAAATGAGGCAGGAGTAGAAAATACATTTACAAGAAAACAAACTTTTGCAAAATCTATACAAGGTGCAGATGGTGCAGCCGGGGCAGACGGTACAGACGGTACAGATGGTGCAGCAGGACTAAGAACAATACAAGGGTATCTTTACTATGAAAAAACAACGAGTGGAGCACCAAGTGCACCAAGTGGAACTACCTATACTTTTAGTACTGGAGTAGTCTCAGGTACTGGTATTAATGATGGGGGTTCAACTAATGTTTGGAGAAATAGTCCAACAACACAAGACGCCGCTTCATCAAACTTTTGGTGGACTGTACGATATTATGGAACAGAATCATCGGCAGGATCAAGCACAATAACTGTAGCTTATAGTAATGTTGTTCAGCTTACAAACTTCTCTGGAGTAGTTACTTTTAGTAACGGAACTTTTAATGATGGAAGTGATATTACTACAATTGACGGTGGAAATATTGCAGCAAGCTCAACAATAACAGTAGGAAGTGAAGGAAATATACTTTTAGATGGTGCAAATAATAGGATAATAGTTTCGGATTAATTATGGCAGATAAAAGAGTAGTATTAGGAAAAAAAGGATCAGACTATGTGCTTCAGATATCAAAAGCTGGAACAGATGTTATTGATGACGCTCCAAATACGAGAGATCTTTTATTCAATTCTTTAGATATTTATAGGTCAGGAGTTATTGTTTCTGATACTACTATTTCTGGTACTATGTCATCCTCTGGAGTAGCATTAGCAACAACTGCAGATTCAAACGGAACAGCATATATACCTGCCTATCAAATCATTGAAAAAGGAGTAAAATCAAACTTTACAGAATTTCAAGAAACAACAAACCTTAGTTTTGCTGGAATTCAACATACTCTTGAAGCAACTGTAGCTGGAGCATTACCTACAAGTGCTGGCGGAGGATTATTTGAACTTTCATTAGGTGGATCAGGTTCAACATTAAATCTAGTACGCCCAACTCTTTTTGATATTACAGAAGTTGAAGATCCTACTGGTTCAGTAAATGGAAATTATCCTTATATTGAATATAGATCACGAGGTTCTAGTGATGGAGATGTAGAAGTATTAATGCTACGAATTCCATGTCAATATGGAAAAATGACTAATAACGCTGCACTTTTTGGAAACTCAGAACTAACACCTGCAGCAACAGGAGGGGGCGGATCAGGAGGATCAGGAGGAGTAAGTGCTCCAGCAGACCCAACAGTAACACTTAGTTCAAGAAATAATACAAATGATACTGTAGTAGTTTCTTCTTCAAGCGGTTCAGGAAATTCTGGTACAATTACTTTTGCTCAAACTTCAACAAATGTAACACCAACAAGTGGATTTACAACAACAACAACTTATACACAACCAAGAAACAGTACTCGATACTACTGGGCTTCTCAAAGCTCGATTGTTTCAGGAAGTACTTCTTTTATTTCTCCTGCAGTAGATACTTCACCAAATGGTTTTACTTTCACAGATGTAGCAAATGTAAGTAGAAACAGTATAAATACATCAAATACAATTACTATCTCAGGTATGGGTACAGGAGACACAGCAACTGTATCTTTAAGTGGGACTGCAGGAAGCAAGCAATATAGTAAAAATGGTGGAAGTTATACTTCATCTTCAGGAACAGCTCAAAATGGAGATACTTTTGCAGTACGAGGAACAGCAAGTGGAAGTTATAGCACTACTGTAACTGTAATTCTTACTGTGGGTAGTACTGCGGATACTTATTCGATTACAACAGAAGGAGAGCCTGCTGATACAACTCCAGATGCTTTTAATTTTACAGATCAAAGTAATCTTAATCTAAACACTCTTACTTATTCAAATACTGAAACAATTTCAGGAATAAATCAAGCTGTTTCTGTTTCTGCAACAAACGGAGCACAGTTCAGTATAAATGGAGGTAGTTACGTAACTTCAGGTTCTATATCGAATGGACAAACTCTTCGAGTAAGACTAACAACAAGCGGTAGTTATAGTACAAGTGTGAGCACTACTGTAACAGTAGGGGGAACAAGTGATGTTTGGTCAATAACAACAAGAGCACAAGCTCAAGCAACTACTCCAACTTTTCAGGGTGTAACACTACAAACAAATACTAGCTCTTCAAGTCAAACAGTAAGAGCAGCTGCAGTTGTACAAAGTGGAAATACTTTACAAATAAAAGTAGGAAGTGGGGGATCATGGGCAAATGCAACTAGTACATACTCTTCAGATTTCAGTCAAAATAGAAACACTTCTGTTACTTATTATTTTAGAGCTGTAAGTACTGATGGACATATCAGTAGTGAGGTTTCTGCAAGTTTTTACATACCCCCTATTCATGAAGTACAATCGATAGCAGATATTAGCTTTGCGAATGGGAGTCATGATAATACTTACAGTGTTACAAGCAGTTTAAATGGGGCTGCAGCCGGACTATACACAAGTAAAAGTTTTTCTATTACAGAAAGCGCAAGCTGGATTACAGCAACAATAGCAAACAGCACAACAGGAACAATGAGGCTTCAAATTTCTGCGAATACAGGGAGTGCAAGAAGTGCTACTGTTACATATACAATTTCTTCAACAAATGGAGGTCCCAATGTATCTGCAAGTTTTACAGTAAGCCAAGCTGCAGTAACTCCTCCAGTTACTGCAATATGGGAAGTAAATATAGCTCAAGGAGCCTACAGCCCTTCCGCCTCTTTTAACTCACAAGGATATCATCCATTTACTGGAGGGGGACATGGAAGTTTTTCTAACACAACAAATACTATAGCTTCAATAAATTCAGGAGGAGGAAATTGGGCATTTAGTGACATAGAAAGTTCTAATCAAAATACTATATTTTTAATTTTTACTAGTTCTGCTGCAAATAGCGGATGGACAACGCTAAAAGTATATAACGGAACAAACACATCAGGAACTCTATTAGGTACTTTTACTCGAACTTCTCTCACTTATACAGGTACTGGGGGTACTGCTGCTTGGAATCTTGGAAGTGATGTAACTACTAACACAGGCAACAGATTTTTACAATTCTCATGATTTTATTTAATAACAGTGGCGTACCTTTTGCAAGAAGAATAGAAAATACTAGAACAGTAGAAGTGCCTGCAATATATAATGAAGATGGAACTTTAAATGAATCAAGTACTGCTACAGCTTTGCAAACTGCTTTAGATAATTTTATAGAACAGGAGGAATTAAATGAAGCTCATAGATAAAAATGCATATCTTTCAACTCCTTATAGAATGAGATGCTTAGTAAAAAATGTAATAGCAGATACAGAGTTGCATTCATTTAACACAGAAACTCTTGAGGATTACACAGGTGGAATTACAGCAATTACCGAAGATCAAACTGAATCAAAATATTATAAAATTAATAATTTAAAAGTTTCGGCAGAAGTAGAAGTCTATATATGGAGAGATAGTTTTATGTGGGTAACAGCAGATAAAGTAAAACCAACAGACTACCTATTTACAGACCATGGAAGCATAGTACCCATAAAAACAATAGAGATATCAAATTCAGACTTAATAGGAAGAAAAATAACTACAGAGGATAACTTTTTCGCAGGAGGGTATTTAGTAAAATGAGCAAACGTGTATTATTAGGAAAAAAAGGATCAAACTATGGGTTGTTCGTATCAAAACCAGGAGTAGATGTAGATACCGCAAATGCTGACCAATTAATATTTGATAGTACAGCAAAAGGATATGGTCAAGCTATTTTTAAAGAGACAATTACTTTAAGTCGTGGAACATCTCAAACAAGAACTTTTTCTATAGAAGATATACCTAATCCCGCAATAATTATTTTAGGAGAACAATTTGTACAAGTATCGAATATAACAGGAACACAAGCCACTTTTTTAGTTCCAAACACTTATTCTTCGATGACAGCAGTATACTCTACTACTAATATATTTACAACAGGTACTACTACTCAAACCCCTGCATCTACAACAATTACTTATATGGTAATACGAGGACACATATAATGGCAAAAAGAATTTTATTAGGAAAAGCAGGATCAGATTATGGATTATTTGTATCAAAAACAGGAACAGATGTTGTAGATAACTCAAATGTACTTACTTCTTCTACAAATTTAATGTTTGATTCAAGAGTTGGTGTAGGGTCACTTGACTTAAAATATCACGGGCAAGGACTACTAGGAGTTCCAGGAAATAATTTAGCAACTGCTACTAATCTTAATACAAGTGATACTTTTGCTACAATATCATTTACTAACGAAGGATTTGTACCTTTTGTTATTGTACAGTGGTGTTTACAAAGCGATCTGGCAGGTGGAGTAGCTACAAAAATGTATCAAGCAACAGCTGATTTTAATACAGATTCAACTCGATTTTTTAGTAGTGGCGGACAAGGTACATCACAACAACGATTAGCAAGAGCAGGAGTAAGTTACACAGTAAATTCCTCTACTCTTATAATTAGGAATAATATGATAGGAGAACTATTTATTTCTAAAAGTGGTACTCTTGGACAAACATTTAGTGAAACAGGTAGAAGTTATGTAGGTGGAGAAGGAATCGCTTACGCTTTTTTAATATTCGATTTAGAAGGAGGATAATATGACAACATCAGTTTTTTCAGAGATTGGTACAACAGAAACAAAATTATACACTTGCCCTACAGACAAAACTTCTGTAGTTTCAAGACTAAGTATTTCAAATATAACAGACGGTGATATAGTATTTCATATAGGGTACTATAATGCTTCTGATAATACAACGATATACTTTATAAAAAATGGACAACTAAGCCCAGGACAAGCACATATAAGTATTAGTAATTCTAATACTTTATCAATGAGTGCAAACGATTACATAACAGTATTAAGTAATACAGATTCTTCTATAGATGCTATTGTAACATATGAGGAAAGTGACGTCTAATGATTTCACATTGGAAAAATAATCCTTGACATCAGGTGTTATTTTTTGGTATAATTAATTCATTGGAGGCATAAAGAAAAAACTATGAGTGCAGGCACATACAATATAACTATCGATCAGGGATCAGATTTTTCTTTGCGATTAACTATTCAAGAAGGAGGATCCGCAAAAAATCTAGCAGGCTTTAGTGTCAGAGGACAACTGCGCCCTACAATAGATTCTAGCACTCTTACAGCAAGTTTTACAGGAACTGTCACAGATGCCTCAAATGGAATATGCACAATTTCTTTGCCGTATACAATAACAACTGATATTACAGTAGGCTCCTACCAATATGATGTAGAACTTTATACCGCAAGTACAGTACAAAGGCTAATACAAGGAACAGCGACAGTTAAAGGCGAAGTAACAAGATGAGCCGTCTAGCTACTACTGTAGTTACAGCATCTCCATATACTACTATAATTACTGAGACTACGAGTGATGAAGTAACAGTAAATAGAGTTCAAACAGATACAGCTGATATTGCAGTAGAATATTTTTTCTCAAAATTTTCAGCAACAGATATAGCTGTAAGTTCGTATAATACGATTACTGCAGAAAATGCACAAGAGGCTCTTGAACAGCTTGCAGACCAACATTTTGTACAATCTTCACAACCAAGTGGAGCAAATATAGAAGAAGGAGACCTTTGGTATAATACACTAACAGATAATTTATATGTATATAGGGAAACTTCTGCAAATAATTTTGAATGGATAGCTATAGCTTCAGCTACAGGTGATATGGACACATTAGACGGGGATACTTTCGTATGAGTGATGTAACAGTTACAGTAACAGAAGACGTAACAAGTGTTACTACAAGTCAAACCGTTAACCCAATTACAGTTACAGAGGATATTACTTCTGTTTCTGTAAGTGCAGTACCTCCTTCAGCGACAAGTGCGTCTGCTGTAGGTGTTACTCCATACAATACATTGACTGCTACAAATATTCAAGATGCACTTGAAGAATTAGCAGACCAGTTTTTTAGATCAGCTACTGCTCCTACAGGGAGTAATTTGGCGGAAGGAGATCTTTGGTACGATACTGATGATGATCAGTTAAAAGTGTACAGAGAAACTTCTTTAAATAATTTTGAATTCGTACCTCTTGCAGCTGCAACAGATACAATGGACAACCTCGATGGAGGTTTGTTTTAGGAAAATAGAATGGCACAAACAATAAAAATAAAAAGAAGTACTAGCGCCGCAGTTCCATCGTCTGCCCTGGCTGCAGGTGAATTAGCATATTCGTTTAATTCGAATAAACTATTTATAGGTGACGGTTCAAATAATGATATTATAGGCGGTCAGTTATATACTGACATGCTTGATCATACAGCGGGAACACTTACTGCAAGTTCAGCAATAATAGTCGATGCAAGTAGCAAAATAGATAACTTACTAGTTGATAATTTACAACTAAACGGTAATACTGTTTCTTCTACTTCAGGAAACTTAGTTCTTAGCTCAGCAACAGGTTCAATATCTTTAGCTGGAGCAGCAACAGAAATACTAATTATAGATGGTAGTTCTACTGCATTTACTATTACAGAAGGTACTAATAACTATTTAACCTTTGACACTACAAATGCTGCAGAAAAAATCGTATTTAATCAAAACGTTGATTTAAACGGTAAAGAACTTATTTTTGACGCTGATGCAGATACATCTATCTCATCAAGTATTGATGATTTACTCATATTTAAATCCGCTGGATCCAACTGGTTATTGGCTTCTGGAAGTGTTGGTCTTCTACCAACTGGAGGATCTTATCCTTTAGGTAGTGGTAGTAGTCCATGGTCAGTACTACATGTAGACAATATTAAAGTTGATGGTAATGCAATTACCTCAGAAGACACAAATGGAGACATTACACTTACTCCAAACGGAACTGGCTCAGTAGTTATAGACGGGCTTTCACATCCGCAAGCAGATGGTACAAATGGTCAATTCTTAAAAACAGACGGTTCTGGACAATTAAGCTTTGGAACTGTAGTATCTTCACTAACACTTGCAGCAGATAGTGGCTCAAACGATACAATCAACACAGGACAAACACTAACATTTACAGGTGGAGAAGGAATCGACACAACTGTTAGTGATAATACAATTACTATAGCTGGTGAAGATGCGAGTACAAGTAATAAAGGTATTGCCTCTTTTGATGGTACAGACTTTACAGTTACAAGTGGTGCTGTTGCAGTAAATGCAATTACACTTGGTTCTTCCTCTTTAAATCCTGGAGCAACCACAACAGATATAGCAGGATTAACTTCTATAGCAATTGACAATGTAACTATAAACGGAAATGAAATTTCTACTACGAATACAAATGGAGATTTATCTTTAAATCCAAATGGTTCTGGTGTAGTTGATGTAAATAACTCAAGACTTACAAATGTTACTGATCCAACCCAAACACAAGATGCAGCTACTAAAGGGTACGTTGATGCTGTAAAACAAGCTTTAGATATTAAAGATTCAGTAAGAGTAGCAACAACAGCAAATATTACGATTGCAACAGCATTGAATGTTGGAGATACCATTGATGGTGTCACTCTTGCGGATGGAGACAGAGTACTTGTTAAAGATCAAAGTACAGCTAGTGAAAACGGTATTTATGTAGCAGGCTCGAGTCCTGTAAGATCTGCTGATGCAAACACAAGTTCAGAAGTTACTTCTGGTATGTTCTGTTTTGTCGAAGAGGGAACTGTAGGCGGAGATAATGGTTTTGTACTTACTACAAATGATACTATTACTCTTGATACTACAAACCTTACTTTCGTTCAATTCTCAGGAGCAGGACAAGTTATTGCAGGAGATGCATTAAGTAAGTCAGGAAATACATTAAATGTAAATGATGACAATATCACTTTAGAAGTAAACTCAGATGCTTTACGAATTAAAGGAATAACAGCCACCGCAGTAGGAGACATTATATTAGGCGCTGCTACTAACGGAGGGTACACAAGACATGTAAAACCATCTTCTACAGCAACAACAAATTCATATTTGCTATCCATGGATACTAGTGGAAATGCTGTTTGGGGAGATGTAATTGATGGAGGGTCTTTCTAAGACCCCCTCATTCCGCCTATATAGGCAACAAGCAGGAATACCATAAATATGGCACAAACAATCAAATTAAAACGTTCGAGCGTTGCAGGAAATATACCTGGCAGTTCGGATCTAGCCTTAGGTGAAATAGCAGTTAATACAGCTGATGGAGCCTTATACATAAAAAAAGGTGACAACACCATTGTTGCAGTCGGTGACAATGACATTCTTCATATTGATACTTCTAATGGTCGAGTTGGCGTAGGCACAACTTCGCCTTCTGCTGATTTAACAGTAAGTGGCACTATAGCTAATGACGCGTTTACAATACCAAATAGTATAGGTTCTTCGGGTCAAGTATTAAAAGCCCCTTCGTCTGGTACAACTTTAACTTGGGCGGATGAAAGTGGTTCGAGTGGAGCAATTGCTCCAAGTATCAACACAATGACCGGAGACGGTTCAACCACCACTTTAGTACTAAGTACCACTCCAGTTAATGAAAATGCAACAATTATAACATTTGACGGAGTTCTACAACATAAAAGCACTTACAGTTTATCTGGAAGCACAATAACTTTTTCAGCAGCACCAGCAAATGGAGTAGCAGTAGAGTGCATTGTTATTAACACACATTCAATTCAAGCTTTAGAAGATGGAGATTCAGATACAAAAATTCAAGTAGAAGAAACTGCTGATGAAGATAAAATAAGATTTGATACTGCTGGTACAGAAAGAATGATTATTGATGCTTCAGGCAACGTGGGCATCGGAACGACTTCGCCTGATGCCAAACTTGATATATCAGTTGCAAAGTCTGCAACACGACCAACAATAGGTGCAGGAACTCAACTTCTTATAGAATCAACCGCAAATACATCGGCTTTTACTGCCATGTCGATACTTGGGGGTAATAGCAGTGGTGCATCTCAAATTAATCTTGGAGATGTCAATGACGAAAACGTAGGTCAGATTGGATATTATCATGCTGATAACTCTATGAGATTTGTCGTAAATGCTAACGAACGAGCCAGAATCGATAGCTCTGGCAATGTTGGAATCGGAACGACTTCACCAAGTGATAAGCTTAGTATTTCAAGTGGCTCTAATCAGATTGGTTTAGACACAGGTGACATATCTACTTATGGAACATTAGATGTTGGTCATTTTACTAATGGTGCTTTTATAGGTACGCAAAGTGGCTCTAATGCTGCTTCAGACTCGTTGCGTTTTGGTACATCTGGCACAACTAGAATGACACTTAATAGCTCTGGAAATCTTGTATTTCCTGACAATGGTAAAGCTATCTTCGGAGCTGGTTCAGATTTACAGATTTACCATGATGGTTCTAATAGTTATATTAAAGATGCTGGTACAGGTAGTTTAAGACTTAGAGGAACAGATTTAAGGTTAGAAAGTTCTTCACTTGCTCACAACTTTATTCTTTGTACAGAAGGTGGTTCAGTAACTTTATACCATAACGATTCAGCTAAACTATCTACAACCTCAACAGGTGTAGTCGTAACTGGAACTCTTACAGCTACCACACTAGCAGGAACACTATCTACTGCCGCACAAACAAACATAACAAGCG